>Ga0307517_10006386_pt1 | contig 17471 bp, 11 predicted proteins | sample 23_EM_MG_FD_194515 | JGI IMG/M metagenome (GOLD analysis project Ga0307517, IMG submission 194515) | Populus trichocarpa ectomycorrhiza microbial communities from riparian zone in the Pacific Northwest, United States - 23_EM | ecosystem: Host-associated > Plants > Roots > Unclassified | place...
TATTATTTCAGATTCATCATCGCTGTACAAGCTCATTGATTTCCATAACACTACCATGTACATCCACAGTCCAGCGGCGGCGTTCCAAATCCCGGCGAGCTGACTACGCCGCTGGAGGCAATCCGCCAAAGCCTGACTCCTGTCGGCTTGTTCCCAAGTTCAACCTCGAGCTTCAATATTCAATATCCATACGCAACTTCAACCCGACCATCAATGTTCAAAGCCCCCCCTCATAAGCGTTTTTCCCCGTTAATTTTCCCCCCCTTACCCATGTCATCTCCTCAGACCACTCAAAAGAATTAACTAACTGCGTCTGCCAACAGGCATTTACCCTCAATCCAGACAACTTTCAATGCCGCGCCTCACTTAAACTTAATGAACAAGCTCGAGGAGGGCCATTTCGTCGCAAAATAAAATACATGGCGGAGATGGGTTGGACTGGGGGCTGCCTGAAGGTACGGTCCGCATTATTCCATTTAGGGAAAGTTATAAAATATTTACTGCAGGGCCTTACTACCTTGTTTATCCAAGACTATGAACCAGCAACTTGAGGAATTCGTGCGCTTGGAGAGACGTAGACTGACGAGCGCAGCGTATTATGCCAAGTGAGCGGCCTCAATGTCGATCTCCACTCAACTGACGTCTGGAAAAAGGAACAGAGAAAGTCTGAAAGAAAAGGCTCGGTAGTACTACGCGAGGTACGTTCTCACTGTTATCTTGTATCCCAGCAACAGCATCTCATGGTGTTGGTATCGACAGGCAAAAGGCCATACGGCGTGAAAGGGAAACGGTCGATGAGAGGGAGCTTCGCATGGGTCGTCATCGCGTTGCCGCCCAGAAATATCGCGACGCGAACCGGGATAAAATTAATGTCCATGCGTTCTCTCGGTAAGTTTTCTAATTATTTCAAATCCACTGAAATATCTTCCTCATACCATTCTAACGTAGGAAATTTGAAGTTCTTACCTGGAAGCTTGAGCCTTCGAATTCTGAAGAAGGCGAAACCCTCTCGGTTTGAATTGGCCCAGGGCCACAATTTTCACAGTAAGTTTGGAATGCATTTAGAAATTCTGAAACCTCCCGCTTATCCTACTTATCGTAACGTACGAACTTCAGGATTGTACCTGAAAATTTGAACCTTCCAATTCTGAAGAGCGTGCGGCCCTCGGGTTGAACCGGCCCCCGATTTGTTGGGAATGTATAGTAGCTCTACCCAATTTGATTAATTGAAACTAAAGACTCTCGTAACCTGAATATGTATGCGTAGCGCGGCGCTTTCTGTATTTGGTAAAGTGTGGCTGTGCTATGTTTGGTCCAGACATGCATCAACATTCAACGTTGCGTGTTCGCTTGGAACTAGGCATCGTTGTTCCATCGAGCTGACTCTGTCGCTCGAGCTCCATCTTCCAGCTGACTCTGTCGCTCGAGCTCCATCTTCCAGCTGACTCTGTCGCTCGAGCTCCATCTTCCAGCTGACTCTGTCGCTGGAAAGCCATTGCTGACTCCGTCGCAATGGTTTGCGTAGGTTTGAGGCCGTGAGCCGTCTGTCATCTTGGGCGCCCTCAGGCTCGGGTTCATTTATGGGTGAGTTATTGAATTGTCAATTGACTAAACACCCCGTGTACCGATCTTCGCGCTCTCGCTAAAACTTAGATATCAATTTTCAATGGGTTGTACTCGCCACCAGCTCGCGCGTATGGACGCGTCAGGAAATCCAGGACACGTAAAGGAGCCATAGGGCCTCAGTATCCATATGTATGTATCTTTCTCTGTTTTGTTGTTTTTGTTTTTTTTTTTTTTTCCATTTCGCGACTCAAAACTGGACGTTTATCAGGGATATACAGGGCTGTCAACCGTGGTTTCTGGCCAAGGGTTGATGGCGTAAAGGTGGAGTGCAATATATACATTTACTTTGGAATCCAGGCGCTCATATATATTTTTAGTGCCCTTTGCTCCATTCGAGTGAAACTTGGACGATTGTTGGGGATATATAGGGTTGTCAGCCGTGGTTTCTGGCTAAGGGTTGACGATGTGAAGGTGCAATGCAACACACGCTTGTTTCGGAATCCAGGTGCTCATATATTTTTTAGTGCTCGTTGCTCCATTCGAGTGAAGACGGTGGGGCCTTGGACAAAAATGTCTTGGTTCCTGCGACGCGACTACCGATCGAATAAATATTCGTTGTTTCAAAGTGCGTTTTCCCACCTTTTTTGGTGCTGAATTTCTGATTGATCGACTTTTATTGAAGCCCTCCACGCGCCGAACGTATACTCGAAGGTTATAATGGCAAAGCGCAAAGCTGAGCTCGGTAACCCAGTCGAGAAATCGTCCAAGAAAGCGAAGGTACGCATATGTTGCCCCCTTGCAGAGCTTTGTTGAACTTTGCGCCAGGATATGATTATGGCACCGCCTAACAAGAAGACGTGAGTAGATGCTCGATACTGGCCCGGGCACAGGTTTTCGAGGTTGACTCAGTCACCTCCACTCCAGGGCTGACTACCGTCGCCCTGCGAGTACAAGTGGGCGCTGACTCTGTCGCGCCAGCTCCCTGACTAGCTTGGCCATGGCCCATCTCCGTTTTCGTGGATTCTCACATTTTGCTCTGTCGCCACAGGACCGGTCGAGCGGTCAGTCAAAAGATGGCTGATGGGGCTTCCCAGGTTGGCCATGGGCAACAAGACGATGTCGATGATGAGCCTCAGGCGTAAGTTGCATATATGGACATTCAAACCGTTGAAACTAATGTTGATCGATAGTCGCCGCTCTGCGCGCTTGAAGTCCGCCACCGTCGTACGGCCTCCTGCCCTTCGTCCGTCTAAAAAGGGGTAGGTCTAGTTGACTTAGCCTCAGAATAAAGCGTTTCTAATGCCGTTTTATTTCCTAGGAAAAAGAAAACCGCTGCCGTTGCGGAGTTGCCCACAGCTGAACCCCGCCCAGCACCGCGCCCTACCACCCCTGGGGAATCGGATTGGTTGTCTCCTGATAGCGATGAGGGGTTCAACATCCGCAAAAACCGGGAGAGGGCGGCCAGGTTGGCCAAGATGCGCAAAGAGGCCACTGCGTCTATCGCCAGTGGCGTTAGCGAGGCCAACCCCCCCCCTGAGAGCAACCACCCAAACTCTGGGCGCTCTGAGGACAGCGAGCAAGAGCTCCGAGGGGAAGGGCAGGGCGAGGGGGGGGATGGGGACGACGAAGAAGATCGGGACGAAGATCAAGACGAGGAGGGTGGTCTGCTTCCGCAGGGTTCTGACCTTCGGCGCTGGACTTTCTCGCGCACAATCCGCCAACTGGGCCCCAGAAATGGTGACGCGCAGGGTGTGCTCAGGCATGGGCCGCCGCGCTATGAAGAAGGGGGGGGCGATTCCGAACTGAATACAAACACCACCCCGGCCAACGAAGGCGCTGAGCTCCCTGGCCCCGATGATCCAGTTTACGAGTACAGCTACAACGAGTGGTTTCATTACATTGGGGACCCTATGGAGGAAGGCGAACAGAGCAACGTCGACAAACTTACAAGGTACCGCATTCGAGGCGATCAGGAATGGTTGCCCATTCCAGAAGGCTTTCGCGCCCCCCGCTATTCGTCATACCAAGAACAGGAGGTTGAGCAACACCTCCTGGCCTGCAGCAAGCTTGGGGCCCGGGCCAGCAACTTCGAGGATCCTCGTATTCCAACTGCTGCCCCAAGCAGCCCGGCAGTTCGGCCCGAGAATGCCTCTGCGAAGGTTGCTCGGACTGTAACCCCTCCCCCATCTCAACCGCGGCGCCCACTTGGCCCATCTCAACGCCCAGCACCGGATGTTTCGAGCGCCCCAGCGCCCACCTCAGCAAAGGCCTTAGCGCCGGGCCAAGCTTCAGAGGCCCGCGTAGCTGGCTCACCCACCGTCGCTGCCCATCGTAATTCCCCTGCAGCGAATCGAACTTCATCGCATCAAGCAAAGGGCGCTGCACCCAATACCAAGCTTGACCGCCGTGGGCTTAGACAGACACTGATCGAGCTAGGGATGGCCCATGCACCGGATACCAATATGGAAGTTGACGAGAGCGAGCCCAGTGGGAGCGATTATTCCGAAACCGAGAAGGATGCCCGCCATAGGCGCGGCATGGGTTTGGAATCGGAGGAGTCGGAGGAGTTGGAGGAATCAGAAGATGGGAAAACCGGCAAGGCTGGTGGGGAACGCTCAGGTGGAAGTGGAAAGAGGGGGAGGGAGGATGGCTCTGAGTCCTCTGAGTCCTCTGAAGATGGCTCTGAGCCCTCCGAAGATGCTGCAGAGTCTGGGCGGAACAGGGACGAAGCAGATGAGACAAACAGCAAGGGCGAAAGCGGCGGAGAAAGTGGAAAAGAAGGCGAAGCTGGTCAAGCTGCTGCCGCGAAATCCAAGGGCAAAGAGAAAGCGAAGGAGGCAGCCATGCAGGGGGTTGTCGAGAAAGGGAAAGGGAGGCGGAATGGGTCCAAAAGCGATGCGAAGGGCGCTCCTGGTCGGCCAGGAAAAAAACAGATTCAAGCAGTTAAGGAGCTCTGGGCGTTGATTGAAGAGCGCATTGCGAGCCTCTCCCATGAGTTCAAAGCCAGCTATGAGTCCCTATACGCACAACTAGGCCTGGGCGGGAAACTCCATCGGAAGATGTCTCTCTTCAACCTCTTCTCGCAAATCAAGTCCTTGGAACAGCCCCAAGGAGGCGTGCATGGATGTTCGTATTCATTTCTGACTTATCTTTCTTTTGTTGCTTTTGCTAATGCAGCTTGGTATTAGTGAAGGCCTGGCGGGAGGCGATGCAGAAGGAGTATAACGACATAGTCAAGGGCCTCAGTGAGAAGGAAAGGAAGGGCTTGAGGAAGGAATGGGAAGAGAAACTCGCGTTGGTTTTGGACGACGATGCCGTCGCCCTGTCTGCAATGGCACGTTTGAAGAAAGCACAGAAGGCCATGCTCCAAGCCGTTCGTACTCTATAACTTCATGCCTTCTGATTGACTGACAAGTTTTTCTCGACAGTGCACGATGGCGACCCAGATTGACCCACACACTCACGTCGCCGCATTCTGCGTCAGCACAAGCGACGACCCCCATGCACGACAGTTGACTTCGCTGGTTACGGACTCCTCCCTCATCCTGGAGGTGATTGAACAAGGAGATTTTGATGCCAAGGCGTTTCTCGCCATCATGGCCGACCTTGTGAGGTAAGTTATAATACATCTCAATAAATTGGTTATCTATGGAATCTAATGGTTGCCTTTAGAGGTCGAAGTGCACTCTCGCAGGCAGGAGCGTTCATGAAAGAAGGCAGGAAGGCAGGAAGCGGTAGGAGGCCCAGTGACAAGGATGGTGGTGGAAAGCGCAGCAACAAGGCGGGAAGGGAGCCTGAAGGCAAGGTCGACAAAGGAAAGGGGCGAGGAACTGAACAGGCAGTCGATGTTGATGGTGGAGAGAGTGACGAAGGCGATGAAGAGGCTGAAAATGAAGTACGCACGCAACAAAGGCTGACCGCTGCCCACGATTACCGTCGTGGAGTCACCGACGCCCTCCTCGGGCAGCTTCGTCGCCGGAGACCAGAAGCGGTTCGAAAACGTAAAGGGGGCACTATGCCTTACAAGCACTTCCCAACCTTCGCACTGGATAACCATGTTCGGCTTGTTGGTTGGCCAGTTGAAAACGTCCCACGCTTTCCAGGCGACTCACTGTTCGATGTGGACAAAATGTGGAAGAGGGAATGGGAGTACCTCTGGCAGGCTGCCGTTGTTAACCAGTTCATGAGGATTGAAAGCTGGTCTGCTGGTATGTCCAAGTTCCATTTGTATTCCGAGAATAGCGGATGTTGATTATACATTAGAGGAATTGGCGATGACCTCTGAAGGCGGTGAATACGGTGCCATCCCCCTCGTCACTGACTCGCAGGGGAATACTTTGTTCTCTGTTGATCAATGCCGGGCGGCTCATGTGGAGAGGGATTTAAAGCCGAAGGTTCGTCGGGGCGCATCGGCAACGTGTCAAGAGCCTGGAGATCAGGGGAAAATTTTTCGAGGCTATCGGATTCTGGAGCCAGAGGAGCAACCTCGGGGTGGAAGGGAACTCTATCAGATGGAGGAAGATGATGAGGGTCTTGCGTTGGATTTGGAGGATGACGAACGCATGCTGGTTGATCAGCGTGGTGGAGAGGAAGCGGTGTACGAGCACGACAGAGAGGAGGCGGTATATGGGCATGGTGGAGAGGAGGTAGCATATGAGTATGGTGGAGAGGAAGCGGCGTATGTCCATGGTGGAGAGCTCGCAGGGTATAGTAACGACTACAACATGGAACTGCGCCCAAGATACGACCCAGGCTATCAACGTCGCGCCCCTCCTGCTCGTGCCCCGGAATTCTTCCAAACCCTTCCTACCCTGGCTCCGTCTGCCCGCGGCCTTCAAGGCAAATCAAGAACGCATCGCACAGCTGCCCCGCCTCTAGCCCTACGCCACCGTACAGCAGTTGGTGCCACGCCTGACCCACGCCGCCACTCCCATGAGCCCCCTGCACCCGCTCCTTCCTTCCCTCAAGAGGCCCAACGCATGGAGCATCCCCGTGTTCGCTCCTTGAGTCGAGACTTCCCAACGACACGCCAAGTTACTCCAGCAGGGCAAGTTCAGGGGCAATCCAATGCGCAAGCAGGTCCTTCACGGAATGCTATCCCACCAGCTCAGCCACCTTCGAGATCTGTGGAAAAGCATGTATACTCCCAAGGGTCTCTTATGCGACTTGCACAGTCTCTACGTCAAGAGCGAGAGGACGGCGTGACCTACTACAAGCAGGATGGAAATGCAGGCCCCTCAAATGATGCATATTCAATTGCGCAGGAGGCAAAAGCCAACAGGCGTCGCTATAGGATTTAAGCAGCTGTTGTTTAGGACTTGTACCCTTGTCTTCGGTGAGATTTTATACCCATTGTGCTTGTCTTTGCTTCTAATGCGTTCTTTCAGATTTAGGGAAAGCATATGCTTTATCTATCTATATACCCCTTAGGTTATCTGTTCCAAGTCCTCCACCTTTTTGGTTGGTGTTGTAGGCGTTCCAATCTTTTTTTGTTGTCTTTAATCTGTTTCTGGTGTTGCTGTTGTGCTTCGGCACTGTCCTCTTCTTTTTGCTTTGTTTATTCTTTGCTCTGTTTGCTTTACTCCTCTTCCAGTGTTTACTGGTGCACTCTCCTTCACCCATATACCCTTTTGTTATTTGCTACAAGTCCTTTGCCTTTTTAGTTGGTGTTGTAGGTGTTCCAACCATTTATCTATTAGTCTGTTTGATTTACTCTTGATTTACTCTTCTTCTGGCATTTATTGCTGTCCTCTCTTTCATTTCATTTGCTCATTTATTTGCATTATTTTTGTTTGAAGGTCTTATCTTTTTGTCCATTGTTTTGGGAGGCTGTTGGTGGTTATTTTTATTTTTGCTTGGTGGATACTGGATTGCTCTGGTTGTTAAGCTCACTTAGACTAGGCCTTTCTGTTTTCATAGTATTTGCTAAAGATTTTTGTTTTTGGAATGGTGGTACTTGAGCATTAAGAGTATAGTTGGTTAACCAGAAATGATTTTTCTAAATAGAAGTTCTGATTAGGGAAAAAAACTTGGGTTGAAGTAAAGAATTTTATGTAAATTGTTTAGCCCTTAGGTGTTAGGAAAGAGTGTTAGACAGTTGTGTAATAAGGACATTGGATGTTTAGATAGAGAGTGGCAGTTGAAGAACAAAACCTTCTGACAAATCAGATAGGTATGTGAGATGTGAGAGCATCTCCAGCAACATATCTAATATCTTGTAGAGAAGTAAAAGATTTTAGATGTAGTTGTAAATGATTTCCTAAATTTTACAAAATGATTGTGGATGAAAAAATGTTTTAATAAAAGACTTTCCAGTGAAATAATTGGCATAGACACTGTTGTATATAAAAAATGATTTTCCAGAAAAAAAATGTCTACTATAAAGTATTTTTGAGATAATAATTGTGCATGAAAATGATATGCACCAAACTCATACTATATAAATTGGTTGTATATGAGTTGTACTAAAATGCTTTTATGTCAAAAATGATTAATGCATAAATGGTTTTATAATTAGAAAATATTGTCATCAAAATGATTGTGCATGATTGTTTATGAAAAAAGATTGTTACAGAAAGGACTGTGCATGAGAAAGGAGATTGCATAAATGGTTTTATAATTAGAAAATATTTTTACAAAAATGATTGTGCATAATTGTTCATGGAAAAAGATTGTTACAGAAAGAATTGTATATAAGAAAGACTATATATCAAAGTGATTGTGCATGATTGTTTATAAAAAAAGGTTGTTATGGAAAAGACTTTTGCACAATATAGAATTGTCAGAAAAATGATTGTGCATGAGAAATAGTTTTGATAAAAAGATTTTCTTGAAACTCTTGCAGAAAAAAGACTATGTAACCAAAGAATTATACATAAAGTATCAAAGTCTTAAAAATGATTGTGAAAATGATATTTGTAGGACTATGAAGTTAGAATAAGAAGTAGTATATGTATATGACATTTGCAATATTTTTTCTTTAATAGGTAAATTTTATATCTATCATAGGAAAGAGAAGTAGAAATTTGATAATTATGAGATTTATGCTTATAAATATAATTTTATTCTGAGTACACCCGAGGGTGAAGTTTCAAAGTGACAATGATTTTATTGCCTCATCAAAAATTGGAAGATCTGATTGATTGAAATTAAAGGCCAAATTGATTGGAAACTAGTAGTCCAAGTCCTTGTAGTCAGGTGTCAATTTGGCTTGAAAATTCAAATGCAGTATTTGATTAGTGGCTACTAGAAATGTTGTTTCAGATATATTCTTTTGTCACTCATGCCTACACTTCTTCCTATTCAACCAATTATTGTCACTACTATTCATCTGCCCACTCATTTATCTTTTTAACAGTCTTGTGTACTGCATGCAGCTTGTTCCCTATCTCATTATTGTCACCTCTATTAATCTATCAAATTATCTACCTTTGCTTAGTAGCTCTTTGTACTGCTCCTAACCTATAGGTCAACCTATACCTGGCTCATAGATATTTTCAAACCAAAAAAGTGAAACCCAGATTTGGATAGATAAATTCATATGGGTATATCTGCACCCATAGGTTAGGTACTCATATGTCTACAGGTAGCTAGATTATCCTTGAGAAAAGCTTTACTGCCCAGTGTGAGTGCAGGAGAATTCATTGGCCATCATAAAGTCCACTAGCAGTGAGAAAGTGCTGTTAGATGACTCAAAGTTTTTCTTGCTTATTAATTAGCAAATTTATCACTATACAATTATTGTTTCAAGCAATTTATAGATCTACTAAGCACAGTAAACCATATCTGTATACTTGCACAACTTAAATTTCTTTAGATTAATTTGATAACTTTGATCACAGGTCTAGACATCCTGGATTTTCCATAACACATAGAAATAAGATGACCTTGACTGCAAATGCATGATCTACAGATATTTTTCAGCAGGTGACCTGCACAAACCTGCAGATTATTCATGCTCATGAAACATTCTAGCTAAATTTGAAGTAGTATAGAAGACCCAAGAGGTAATCAAAGTAGTTGAGCAGAATAAATATAAATATGATTAATATTGTTATTGGTTATGGTTTTGGAATGGCCAGGAAAATGGCAAGAATTAAAAATGCTAAAATAGTATGTTGATGCATTGAGTGGAAAGCAGACGCCATTACGAGTATATGCATATGAAAACCAAACCCCAAGGTGCACCCAGGAAGCAGGAAATATAGAATAGAAATAAAGACCCCTGATACCCTGTGACAGCTGCAAAGGGTTTTGAGGCAAGCAAGAAATGGGATGAACAGAGAAATATGCAATATCTTTTGCACAAGGATTTTGCTATAAAGGCAAACACATTGAAAAACAGGTTTGGAAAAGGCTGTAATGAAAACAATTTTGCACTGCAAAAAAAAAAGACCTTCAGCAAAATCATTTTCTTTCTTACTCTTAGATAGATTTAATTCTGGAATTAAAACTATCTAAGAGTAAGGAGGGGGGGGGTCACTGAAGTGACGCCCAGCATTGTGAATCACCATATCCCGTATCAACAGGTTCTGTGCATTGGAGAATATATGTACCTTCATGTAATGGGGATGAGCAAGAATGCTTACATTCCCCATTTTATTATCATCAGCATGTCAGATATTCATATTCTTGCTTGCGCATTCATCTTGTAGAATGGTTTGCAGAGCCTATAAAGCAGAACAAAGTCGGATGGTTAGTGCTTGAAAGACAAAGGCGTGGCAGTTGCTCACCCTCTGGTTATGCCCCAGCGCATGACAATTTAAGAAGGCATGGTAGTTGCTCACCCTCTGGTTATGGCCTGGCATGTTACAATTTAAGAATGCATAGGAGGTTAATCCTGACAATTTTTTGTTCATGTTATTCTCGTGTATTTGGATGGTGGTTTAGAAATGGGTACCTGACTGGGACGAAAGGACCATGAAGGGGGAGACTAAATTCGCATCTAATTCAGAGATGGTAGGTGATGCACCATAAGTGGTTCCTGGACTTGCTTGGGGACTTGTGGGGGAAAGAAGATCAGAGAATAGCCCTCTCGAGTGATGACTTGACAAAGGCTTGGGAGGCAAATAAGGCAAGCAGCCGCTGGGTTCGTATTTTAATTCTATCGCAGATTTGCATCTAGGAATATCAATCGCCCTTCAATTAATCAGATCTCAAATGCAGAAATGCCTACTCAGAGCTTGGCTTAGCTTGGCTCTGGCTCAGCTTCCCTGGCTCAGCCTTTATTGGCCACTCCAAGCACAGCCAAGGAGTTGGTTTGACGGCTCCAATCCAGGCACAGCTTAGTTCCACAGCTAGCCACCAGCTCATCGCTAAAAAGGAAAGTTATGAGTCCTATTTATAGGACTTGTCATTATATGGACAAACACAGCGAATGAAAAATTGATGGATGCCTAAGTAGCTGGTAACTCCTGTGATGGTATTATATAATCAATCTTGGTCACAAATACATTTTCTAGCATTTTCTAAGTTCTTTGGATGATTTGACAAAAAACAAAAACTTTGAAATGCAAGGGCAAGCAGTCCACAAAATATTTATTGAAACGACATATCACTCGTCAGCGTCAGGACACATTGGGTTGCTCCAAACGAAGCGTGGGTTGTTAACTTGTCATGGCTAACAATATTAATTACCAAGTAGGTGACAAGTAGGACTCCTCTTTTGTTGTGAATATTGTTAGATACAGGTTGGATACAGGAGGCGCAGAATTGGATTTACAGTAATAGGGGACATATTGGCATGAGTCTGACCTGAGGGCAATGAAATGAATCTTTTTTGCAGGAGCTGTAGTACACAATTAATGTTAGTACTTTATTACGACTCATTCTACATACCTATGTATCATCAACACATGTCCAATGTGGTGTAGAATCTCAGTTGATTCGGACTCAGACGTTCTTCTTACCCCAAATTTAACACTAACATTGAACAAGGTGCTCTAGTTTCATGTTAACGTTAATAGGACAACACGAAGGCACCCTGAGATGTATGCAGAGAGGTGGCGGTTTTGTCTCTCACGACCGGGCTGAGCTCGGTGGCTGTCATGAATGCGAAACCTGCCTGCTAATGCCTTTTATATTTGTGGTGATAGAAACCAAATAAAAACACAATTTTTTTAAAAAAAAGTCTTTAAAGTCAAGTATTGTCTTCATGTGCAGAGTTAGACCCCAAGTTAAGAGAATAATCAGTTTCAAGTTGAAGAATGCTGCAGACTTTCAATTCTGAAGCAAAGGACAGTCTGATGCAGTCTGAGACTACATGAGAATGTGCTGCATTATGCAAGCATTATGTGTGAAAGGGGGAGATTGAGGACTGAAAATGCATCAGCAAAATCCAAACAACATAACCTTTGACCCTCATCAAAATAATCTTGATTCAGGAATTTGATCATAGGCAATGAATTTTGCAAATGAATGAGGAAAAAGACACAAGAAAGAACTAATTAAATAAAATACCATTTTTTTGTTGAGATGAGAATCTGTTTCGGGATCCTGTATTAGTCACAAGCAGAGATTCAAAATGTAAACTGTTTCTCATCTTCCGCCCTCTCACTGATATTCCGACTTCACTGATTATGAAGTCTCTTCAGCTCTATCAAAAGGACTTGCTTGAAATTTCAAAACTGCTTTTGGTATAGCATTGCTAATGCCGAAGCTTGTAAGCCCTCTCTCTGAGTGATGTTTTGAGCCTAATTCACTTTTATTTGGTGCTTTTCTAGCTAGCCATATCCTCTTCGGGGATGGAGTGGAAGCTACATAATCCTCGTTGATTCTGAGCCTTGCTTTCAGGGTACCAGCTGGATTGGCCAGTTTCTATTCCTGTAGCGTCTTCTTCAAGACGGCTGCAGTCATTAGCTGCTGGAGGTCCTGCTGGAGAGGTTGGCATTCAGGTTGAGGATGATGGCTTTTATCAGAGTATGTTTTTCTTTCTTTCTTTCTTTTTGTGTAGTTTTCTACTGATGAATTTGAATTATAGATAATTATCTCACCCGCTGCAACTGCGAACGCGAATGAGAACAAGGGAACCAAAACTAGAAAGGGAGTTGGAGGAGGCAATGGCCATGCCTCTTCCCCCATCAGCTTCGTTTTCCACTTGTATTGGAGGGACCAATAGCAACACCAACACCAACACCAACCCAAGGCCTCAATGTCAGTACCAACATTGTCGATGCCCAACAACACCTACAGCCATTTTGGGTTTATCCCAACCACCACAATCAATGTCAATGGCACCAGTTGCAAGTGACAGGTCATTGGGGAATTTGTCTGCTACCTTCTCACTGCTCTCGCCTGCCCTTCTTTTGCATCGTCATCATCATCATTATCCGCCGTTATTCACATCCAACAAATCACAGCCTGCTTCTCAACAAGCTGCCTTTCTGTTTTCGGTGCATTGACTGTAGGCTTTGTCGTGTTGGCTTCAGCAATGGCACCAGCAGTCGAAGCCTCAGCTTCAGATGCAGCGGCTGTCGGATTTGCCTGAGGGGCGTGTACCCTGGTTCAATGCCCTGATGCTGCCTTCCAACCTCAACATCAGCTCTCCCACTTCAAGCACCACCAGCACCAGCACCATTGTCTATTTCACAGCACAATGCTGCCAGGATTGCTACTATGGCATGGACATCGAGAAACCACACTGATTAGACGTAGACAGTCGAGATCGACTTCCATTGTGTCTTCTGCGCCGACATGGGAGCAAGAAGAGGATGTAGAGACGTGGATGGCAGCTGTATTTGAGGACAACGCTGGACATTGGGGTGAGGAAGGCATCTCGTCGCCGCTGCCACTGATGATATCAGGCACCATTGCCCCCAGTAATAAGCTCATGTCAGAGGGTGTTCTTCCGTCAAGCCTGGATCTGGACCTGCTACTATGGTTGCAGTCAAGCAGCCCAGAACGACGAATTGTCTGGCCGACTTCCCAACATCGTCATGGACATTATCCAGCCGCCACTTTCACATCTATGGGCATTGTCCCTTTATCTCCTGCATTGCAGTCTCTGGTGCCACTCTCACCTATTGTGGACCTGTGGCCCTTGTCTTTTTCCTCGAAATCTGCAGCCCGAGCTCAACCGGGCTCCCTGTTGAGAGGTGTGACATGAGTCTGACCGAAGAAACAACAAACACAAAACACACACACAAGTGGAGTGAGGCTCAATGACTGAGCGATGCGATCCACACAAAATTAGTGTCGAAGACACTAATAAATCCTGACTATGACTGTGGGTATGCAATTTATTTGACTTCATCAGGAAAAGGCCACCTAGCTCTGACTGTCTTTAGATGCTTTAGCTGTCCTAGAGCATCCTGAGACATCCTAGGATGTCTTAGGATGTCTCAGGATGCTCTAGGACAGCTAAAGTATCTAAAGACAGCCAGAGCTAGGTGGCCTTTTCCTGATGTTTCAACGATGCAAAGAGTTTGTTTGCCACCTCGCAGTTCGTTTATTGTGGTGAGGAGTTATTCACAACCAATTCTAAGATTGGGAGGTCTTAGAAGTGTTCTTCCAAAGATGTACAATTTTTATGCAAGGTTTATTGAATATAAATGTGTAGATCCTGTTGTATTGCTTGATTTCGAAGATATAAGGATATCCTGCAATTTCTAGATCGTAGACACTGTTCTGTATGCTCTGGGGTCTGTTTCAACCATTCACAAGGCCTATTTCAGCTGTCTGATGCAACAATTAAACCAATTAAGCTCTGGAGCTCAATGTCTTGTCTGTTCTGATCACAAAATCTCATTCTATATCATTCTGATCTCTCGCAATGAAGCCAATCATCTCAGTCTTTCCGTTCTCGCACTAGGGCTCTACCCAATCGACCAACAAAAGAGCTAAGGAGGTTGCTTGCTTTATTTTTACAAATACTCGAACTTATATACTGTACAAACTGTTTGGCTCGATCTTTACAATAAAATATATTCTACGATCTGAAAACCCATCCAAACGTCGCGTGTATTCCTTTCTTTAGAGATCTGCGAGCCACCTGACCTATTTCTAAGTCCAAGACACCTCGAGGATTCCAAGGAACACTATCTAAGACGCGGTACCTAAGACGCGCGTTCTATGTTTCTTTTATTCAGTTCTTGGCGGTCCTTCCAGTCCACCACATATGCAGCCTCACTGTCTACACGTTCCTATTTCTTTATCTCAATTCGTCATGCATCCCCTTTATCTAAAAGAGGCAACCAGTAGATCCCGTCGCATTTATTTGATGCCACCACGCCTTGTCTGATTCTTCCATGTGTGACTGTTATCTCTTGATCTAGCTCCTGATCAAAATCACTGACAATCTTCGACCACTGCATCCATCTTCTAGAGTCGGAACGCAGGACCATCGTCTTCAGTGTGCACTCCTTTAGTCAAGCCTATCTTGAACAGATTCTACCCAATTCTCGTCTTAGATAGCTTTCTTATCCTAGCTGTGAAGCTGCTTTCAGTCTCTGGTCCATGGTTTCTTAAGTTCAAGTCTCTCTTAGCTAGACGCTACCGCTACCAAAGAAGGTAACCAGTAATTGCCATCGCATTTGTTTGACGCCTCTTTGTGCGGTCTTATCTATTCTTGTGCGATCATGTTTCTTATCTTTAATCAGTACCTCCGATTATGGATATGAGTGATCTTCAGCAACCTTATTCAGCTTTGCCGCTTGATATGCTAGATCGCTGTCTTCGGCTACTCGCGCATCTTCTTAGATACATTATATCTTCGATGGCTTCCATTCGGTCTCCATCTTAGATGATTCTTTATCTTAGAAATCAGGTCCCCAGAATATAATCATCAGTTTCTAAGATTCTTTCAGATCTTTGGCAAGTTTATTCTTCACTTCCCCCTTGGTAATCGATGCTTCTAGTTTCCTAACTCAGAAGATTAGGTCTTAGAGCGGTTTCTAAGGTAGCCTATTACTCCGGGATGTCTCTGAGTCTACAGATGCGACCTATTTCTTAGATCGTGCATGCTGTTGCTACTGTCACTCGGTGTTGTCATTAAGACTTAAGGGTTAAGATAAGTTAAGGGTTAAATACATGTTAAGGTTAAGCCTTAACATTAGCCAAAGGTTTTATTAACCCTTAATTAACCCTTAATAATGTATTAGTCAAAGTACATGACAGAACAACCAATGGCACACACATCGTCACAGTTGCGCTTCAGGTTAGATAGAAGCTATACACCAACTGCTCTAACCAATGTTGGCGCAGACATTCGACAATCACAAAAGGAAGCTGGGCTTGTTGAAGAACGAACCAAGCAGAAGAACCATGACCCAACAGGCATATTACAACTGCTTGCAGTCCCTTGGTATGCCGATCTGTTGGAAGATGATGCAGAAGTGAGTGCGAATGATGAAGAGCCAAACCCGGAACCACGATCAGGGCTAGTGAAGTCGCGTGCAGGTTGGTGGAGAGAGATAGCAAAATGGGTGAGATGAGCAGGTGCAAAGTGATGATTCAGACAACAATGACCTGGGAGATGCCACATCCATGCGCCAGCACTGCTCAAAGTGGCTGCCCAGATCCCTTGTGTTGTTGTTTGGGAAGGAGAAGGAAGTAAGTACTGATGAGCAAACAAGGCGAGCTCGTCGATGTCAGGCATACACAGAGGAGGCGAGGTTGATGGTGTTGTTGATAGACGAGGAGCTAGATGAAGAAAGGATCCCAGATGATGGGGAATTAGAGGGCTCAGGCAAGGATTTCGATGGGTGATGGAATTCAGCTATTTTTAGCTGGTGTCTTAATAACCCCTTAAAATCAAGCCTTAACTTAAGGTTTTATTTAAGGGTTAAGGCTTAAGAACAAATTTAGGGGTTAATAACCCCTTAAATACCAACACTGCTGTCACTCCCTGTTTGGGCACTTTTCTTAGAAACCTTAGTCATCGAAGGCTCGTCGACCAGGTTCTCATCGCATTCCTCTGCTATTATCCTTCTGAACTGTGTAGACGTTATTTCAGGTGAGAAATCGCAAAATCTCACGATTTTCAGGGCCGGTTGCATAACCATCCTATCAATGGACAATCAACAGCTATTGTGGAAGTCATGAGAGACTGGTGGCATTTGCCGCCATGCTGATCTTTAAAATCTCATGAAGGGAACAGGTATTTTTTTGCAATGGATAGGTAATTTTATGGTGGAATATGCTCTAGATAATGCTGATGGTTTCGAGTTAGAAGGAGGTTGAGGAAGGACGACAAAGACTCAGACTCAGTATGAAATGACTTGGATTTGAGGGTTTCAAGACAGAAGCAGTTACAGTAGATCATATGGTATTGTATTTATAACAGTGGACAACCATATGCAATGGAAATACGAAAAGACAAAGGACAATGTATGAGAAGTGCATGGATGATTCATTAATATATGTAGGTGTAACACATTATTTAGTTTGAGCTCAGATTTGAATACTAGATGATGGGCACAGGGTTGACCAAAGACCAGAAAGCAATGATTAAGAACGCAGAAAGAACGGGAAAAGAAAGAAAGAGTGCAAGAATGAGAATGAGGATAGACGCGAGGCAGAAAGAAATTATGGTATGTATGTCATAGAATAACCTAAAAGAATACATAAGAGAGTACTGGGATTGAATGGGAGGTAAAGCATCTCATGGGCGAGAGTGCACGAGTATGTGGCGATATATGAGTACGAGTGATGAGGAAAGATCCATGAGCGGGCAATAATTAACATAATTAGAGGAGAGCACAACAGGATTGACATTAGCAATGATGATGGAGGAAGGCATGGTAGGAGATGTGAGGAGGATGGTGGTGATGATGACCATCTCAATTGGGAGGTTGTCAATGCCGAGAGCGGTGACAAAGAGCCCTACAGTAGCGATCAGACAGAGGCGATGACGAGCAATGGAGGCAATGGCAGGGTTTTCAAGATCTCTGTTGGCGGTGGCAGTGGTA
>Ga0307517_10006388_pt1 | contig 17468 bp, 19 predicted proteins | sample 23_EM_MG_FD_194515 | JGI IMG/M metagenome (GOLD analysis project Ga0307517, IMG submission 194515) | Populus trichocarpa ectomycorrhiza microbial communities from riparian zone in the Pacific Northwest, United States - 23_EM | ecosystem: Host-associated > Plants > Roots > Unclassified | place...
GGGGGATGACCATCAGGTCGCTCGAATATTGAGGCGCCTGTCCATTGCGAATCGACTGCTAGGTTTCCACGAGGAAGGGCTGCATCAAGTGAAAGAAGCATTGGGAATTTGCGAGCGGCTCGGTGACACATTGGATTTGGCACGGTGTTTGCGAGGGCTTGCTTGGTTGTTGTATAGTGACAACCAACTCGGCGCAGCGGAAGGAGCCGCATCCCGCGCCATCGATCTCGCGCAAGAAGGCGATCAATTCCTGGTCTGTCAATGCCATCGCGTCCTTGGTGAGATACGTCGTTCCAAGGGAGATTCCAAGAAGGCCATCCACCATTTCGAGACAGCCCTCAGAACGGCATCCCCTTTCAGCTGGCACAATCAGCTGTTTTGGAACCATTACTCCCTAGCGGAACTATTTTCTGATGAAGGCAGGTTCGACGATGCACACGCTCATGTTCAGCACGCCAAGTCACACACGATCGGTGACGCATACAACCTGGGTCGCGCGACGGAGCTTCAGGCCAGGTTTTGGTATCGACAACGTAGGTTTGGGGAGGCAAAGACCGAAATCCTGCGCGCCGCCGATATTTATGAGAAGCTCGGGGCTGCGAAGGACCTGGAGGGCTGCAGAGAACTCTTCCGGCAGGCCGACGAGAAAATGAATAACGGTGAGCTCCCGTAGATGGTACTGCTTTCTATGAGCGTTAACTTCCCTCTCTAAGCTTGGAGAACTGGGTGGTGGCGTCGACGGTTGCGTTGATTTCTTTAGACGTGTACTCCTCCACAAACTACATCCGTCCTACCTCTTCACCGCGTCTAGTGTGATGTCATTCAATATAACTACTACCTCCACCCCTTTCTGATGACCTCCTCTACCCCCTCGTATCATTCCATGTCATTTGTCCCGCTGTACTTTTTTGCAGGAAAGTTGTACACGAAAGAATTATAAGACCCAGGACTTTCAGTCCGGGAATGATCAGTGAGTTGAACCGATCCAGAAGGTTTTGAACTTTTAAAATTGAGTACGCCTATTAGGGTATGGTGCCTATTTCCATCAGGGCTTACACCCTCCTTCACAGCCCATGCACCGCACCGTTTCCTCGTAGCTACCTCGACCCCCGACCATGCAAGCCAAATCCCAACAATCGAAGGGGAGGGACTGGGCCATCTCGTCGCTGAATATTGCCATCGAAGGCCTGAATCTCGCGAAGGAACTCTCAATTATCACCCCAGCCAGGGCTGCTTTTGGTTCCGTCAGTGTCCTCCTTGTGATGATAAGGGTACGTCTCCTGTCCTTCTGCGAAGAGATCACCCAAACTCATATGTATCCAGGACACCATGGCCAACAAACTGGACTGTGTCGAACTCGGGCTAGCCTGTGTGGACGTATGTAGCGCCCTTGACCGCGGGATGGGCGGGAAACGACCGGATGAGCTGAATCGATCTGTTCGCGAGGCGATTGAACAATTGACGACGTGAGTTCAACCGATGGCGCATATTGTACAAGCTTCACTCACTGCGCCCTTGATCGCAGAACTGTGGCGGAAATCCACAGAAAGATCATCGAGAAAAGGGAACGGAACCTACTCTCCCAACTTATCCACGCAAAAAGTGACAAGGAGACCATCGCGGCCTGGAGGCTGGACCTCCTTAGGATTCTTCAAGTCTTCAACGTACGTTCGGCCAGTTCTGTTTTGACTATTGCTAACCGGCTCCTTTCAGACCGAGTTGGCCTTGAACACCCATGGCATGGTTTCCGACATACACCAGAACATGTCGAGAGGCCACGAGGATACCGGCGGCAAAAATCAGGCAGTAAGTAATGCTCGTACTCCACCCAACACCGAAACAATCAGTGACAATTGTCTAGGCCCAGATCAGGTCGGTGATCCCAGATATCATCAAGTCCTAACCTTACATTCCCATCTAGAGGACACGGAGAGTCTCCCCCCTTACCGTCCAGAGTCTTCTTTGGACGTGACGAGTTGATCGATAAGACCGTCGGTCTAGCGGAAAACCTCACCCCATTCACCCTCATCGGTGCTGGCGGGATCGGCAAGACGTCCATTGCTCTCACCATCCTGCATCACGATCGCATCAAGCAACGGTTCGGCGAGGACCGCCGGTTCATCCGATGCGACCAATTCCCAGCAACCCCTGCCCATTTCCTCGCTCGACTCTCCAAGGTCACCGGTGCGGGTGTTGAGAATCCTGAGGATCTGGCCTCCCTACGTCCATTCTTATCTTCAAAGAAGATGGTCATTGTCCTCGACAACGCAGAATCCATTCTCGACCCACAGGGAACACATGGCCGGGAGATATATACTATAGTGGAGGAGCTGAGTCGATTGGAGACCGTTTGTCTCTGCGTCACGTCCCGAATATCTACCACCCCTCCGGATTGCGAGACTCTCATTGTCCCGACACTGTCGATGGAGGCTGCATGCGACACATTCTATCGCATCTACAAGCATGGCGAGCGGTCCGATTCAGTCAAGAACGTCCTGGAACGGCTCGACTTTCACCCACTGTCAATCACTCTACTCGCTACCGTTGCCCATCACAACCAGTGGGACATGAACCGACTTTCAAGTGAATGGGAGAGTCGACGGACGGACATTCTCCAGACGGTGCACGACAAGAGCCTTGCCGCCACAATCGAGCTGTCACTTGCCTCCCCCATGTTTCAAGATCTTGGCCCTGACGCTCGAGACCTCCTCGGAGTCGTTGCCTTCTTCCCTCAAGGTGTTGGCAAGAACAACATTGAGTGGCTGTTTCCCGCCATCTCAAACCGAACAGACATTTTCGACAAGTTCCGGATCCTTTCCCTGACATATCAAAGTAACGGGTTTATCACGATGCTCTCGCCACTCCGGGACTATCTCCGTCCCAAAGATCCCAAGTCATCTCCACTCCTCTGTACAACCAGGGACCATTACTTCAGTCGGCTGTCGGTTGAGATTGGTCCTAGCAGCCCCGGGTTCGAAGAGGGACGATGGATCATGTTAGAGGATGTGAATGTCGAACACCTGCTTGACGTCTTCATATCCATTGATGCGGAATCGGATGATATCTGGGATATTTGTGCCAATTTTATGAGGCACCTCCATTGGCATAAAACCCGGCTTGTCATACTGGGACCGAAGATCGAGGAGCTCCGGGATGACCATCCCTCCAAGCCACAATGCTTGGTTCAGCTATCACGGTTATTCCAATCGATCGGAAATCAAATAGAGCGTAAACGGGTCCTTGCTCACGCCCTGAAGCTCTATCGCGAGCGGGGGGACGACAATCAGGTCGCTCAAACGTTGAGGTTCCTATCCAACACAAATCGGCTACTACGCCTCTACAAGGAAGGGATCCAGCAGGCCGAAGAAGCGCTGGAAATTTGTGGACGGCATGGCGACGCAGCGGATCAAGCACTATGTTTGGATGACCTTGCTTGGTTGTTGTACGACGATGGCCAGCTCGACGCCGCCGAGAATGCCTTGTCCCGTGCGATCGACCTTGTTGCGGACAAAGACAATCAATTCGTGGTCTGCCAATGTCAGCGTCTTCTTGGCCTAATAAAATATTCAAAGGGCAAGAAAAAGAAGGCTATTTACCATCACGAGGCAGCTCTGGCAATCGCAGCCTCTTTCAGTTGGCACAACGAGATGTTTTGGAATCATTGCTCCCTGGCCAAACTTTTTTCCGCTCGAGGCAGGTTCGATGATGCACACGCTCACATCGAGCGCGCCAAGTCACACGCGGCCAATGATGCGTATAACCTGGGTCGCGCGCTGGAGCAGCAGGCTGGATTTTGGTATCGACAACGTAGGTTTGACGAGGCCAAGTCTGAGGTCCTGCGCGCCATCGACATCTATGAGAAGCTCGGGGCTGTGAAGGGTGTGGAGTCCTGTGGAGAGCTCCTCCGGCGGATCGAGAAGAAAATGAGCAGTGGTGAGCTCTCGTAGATGATCCTATTTCCTGTGTGTACTAACTTCGTTTTCTAAGTTTGGGGAATTGGATGGTGGCGTCGGCAGTTCCGCTGAGTTCTTCAGACGTGTCCTCCCGCAAGTCGGCCCAATACCTTGTCCTTCCGCTGCGTATCGTGATTTCCTTCGATACGGTCACTATTTCCGTCCCTACATTTGTCGACCTCCTCTATCCGCACATCATTTTAAATCGTTTATCCCGCTGCTCGTCGTTGGCCCGCTTGCTGTGTTGTCTGCTCCCTTCTCTCCTGAGCCATCTTTTGCTTCTTATTTACCAACGTGTATTGTAGATTTTCTGTGACTTAAGTATAATGGTCCTGCTTAGTTATGAGTATCGCGACCGCCAAGAAGTTACCCCTCTCGATCGCGTCGCAACACCACTTAAAGTTCGTCGTGGCCTCGAGTGGTTGAGACACGTCGAGCTGGCTGGCAGTTGACCGACCCTGCTCGACGTCTCCCGCAAAACGCACGAAGTCATCCCTCCCAATGAGTAAACCCTTGGGTATCTTCGTTCATGACCTACTTCTGAGATCAACCTTTGCGATCACTCGCATATATCCGTGGCTATCAAACGACGAGGACAACTTCATTCGAGATATAAACGTTCGTACATATCGGGTGTTGCGAAGAGTATGTGCACTGGGTGAAAGCCCGAAGGGTTCTCAGGCAGAGGGAAGTGGGATCCGGGTGAGGGCAGCTGCGTGGGTGGGTGGGACCCGCGAAGCTGGCTCGGAAAACCACTTCTCTACAGCCAACCCAACTGATTTTTAGCCAGCGAGGATTTGAAGTTATCCGCGGTCGGGAATGGCGTGGTGGGTGGGGAAAAAACCGGAGCGGCGGAGGGATGTATGGAACACGGGCCGGGAGGTGGTGTCTTCAGAAGAGGAACTCATGTCGGGCCACCTCTCGTTGTTGCAAAGGCTGAACTCTCCTTACTCCTACCGTTCCTCCCTTCGCCGGGACTATCAAGTGTTATCAAGTGTAGCACAGACCATACCCCAGTATATCGAGGGAATCCAGTCGGATAGCGAAACGTCGTAAATCCTCCATTAATCGGAAGTCGTTTACACAAAACTAATTACTATTAGCGCGTCACATTGTACGCGGAGGTGAAAGAGTTTCGGGAAGAGTTCCGGGGTAATCTCGGTGTCGATCAGTATCTCGTTCAGTCGCCTCGTGGGTACTACAATCTTTCGTGACATTGGATTGTACAGCATGGGGGAAGGGATTGCGATAGGTGTGGCAGTCCCATATTCTCCACGAATCGCAGGACACATCAGGACACTGCAGATCGTCGAAGGCGGCCGTAATGAGGGCTCCCTCCATGCTGTCACCTACCCGGCGGAGCTGGGCTTCGTGGAGTGCTAAGAGTCTTCTCTATCCCCCGGAATCTGAATCGTTGTAATACCAGAAGTCGGAGAAGGGGAACACCCGACATCCGACACCGAATGGACTAGACTGTCCTGGAGAACTATACCTCCCGCGACAAAAGGGTGCGCATTTGCGCTGTCGGTTTCCTGAAGTTTTGTATCTTTAGGACGAACACCGTACATGGTTACCCTCCTCGATCCATAATCGCCGCCGGCCAACCAATTGGTCAGCGCTGAAGGACTGTGAACCCATAAAGGAAAAATCTAGGGCGTGCTTGAAGTGGAGGTTTGGGGACGGGAATCGAAAGAGATAAATTTCGAACGAAGATAGGACACACCCACGGCGGCACCAATTCAATGCCCTTCGTACTCGCGCCGCGTGCCACAATCTTGAACCTCACAAACCGGCAACGCATGACAAGGGAAACTTTCAGTTTGAACGACACCCTCCAGAAAAAACAACCAGGTAACACATTCCATCCACCTCCGATAACGAACGACGTGGACTTCCGTACGGCTATTTGTTTCCCGTACCCCCTGGCGTTCGTAACACGGCACTACGGGAGACATCACCCCCGGAACGTTCGATATTTGTCAGCCGGTGAGTAGTGGGCACCCGGGGGAGATTCGGTACTATTCCACTCACAAGTTGAAGCACAGCGTCCTGAGAGAACCGGAATGGAATCCAGCGGACGAATAGGAACGAATATCGAGGAGAACAGGGTCAGTGCCGGGGTCCGACAACCCACGAATAAAAGAAGGGGCCACAAGGGACGTCTGTTGTCGTAAAAACCCCGGGGTGGTATTGAGGCCGGTTGACGAGGGAGGTCCACGGTTATGGAGAAGAGTTGAGTGCAGGGTACGTGATGAGTGATTCGGTCAGTAAAAGAAAGTCGGGGGCGCGTCGGCGTGATAGATAGGGGATTCGACAAGAGTCGGATGATCGCACGCCTCTCAAAGGGTACCATGTATATGTTCGCACGAGGCGCGTCATTGAGAATGGTCGCCTATTTCCATCAGGGTTTACACCTTCACAGCCTGCGCGCCGTACCGCCTCCTCGTAGTTCCCTCGTCCCCCGACCATGCAAGCCAAGTCCCAACAACCGAAGGGGAGGGACGGGACCATCTCGTCGCTGAATATGGCCATCGACGGTCTGAATCTCGCGAAGGAGGTCGCAAGTCTCACCCCAGCCAAGGCTGTTTTTGGTTCCGTCAGTATCCTCCTCGTGATGATCAGGGTATGTTCCCTCCTCTTCTGCGGCAGGATCACCCAAATTCATATGCATCCAGGATACCATGGTCAACGAACTGGACTGTGTCGAACTAGGGCTGGCCTGTGCGGACGTATGTAACGCCCTTGACCGTGGGATGGGCGGGAAGCGGCTGGATCAGCTGAATCGATCTGTATGCGAGGCGATTGAGCAATTGACGACGTGAGTTCAACCGACGATGCGTGTTGCGCACGCTTCACTCACTCCGCACTTGATCGCAGAACCGTGGCAGAGGTCCAGAGAAAGATCATCGAGAAGAGGGATCGGAATCCGCTCTCTCAATTTGTCCATGCCAAAAATGACAAAGAAACCATCGCGGCCTGGAGGCTGGACCTCCTTAGGATCCTTCAAGTCTTCAACGTACGTTCGGCCGGTTCTGTTTTGACTATTACTAACTGACTCCTTTCAGACCGAGCTGGCCTTGAACACTCATAACGTAGCCTTGAATACTCACACCATAGTTTCCGACATACACCAGAACATGTCGAGAGACCACGAGGATACCGGCGGCAAAAATCAGGCGGTAAGTGAAGCTCGTACTCCACCAAACACCGAACAATCAGTGACAATTGTCTAGGTCCAGACCAGGTCGGTGACCCCAGATATCATGGCGTCCTAACCTTACATTCCTATCTAGAGGACATGGAGAATCACCCCCCTCGCCACCCAGAGTCTTCTTTGGACGTGACGAGCTGATCGACAAGATCGTCGGTCTAGTGGAAAACCTCACCCCGGTCGCGCTCATCGGTGCGGGCGTCGAGAATCCTGAGGATCTGGCCTCCCTGCGTCCATTCTTATCTTCAAAGGAGATGGTCATCGTCATCGACAACGCGGAGTCCATTCTTGACCCACAGGGAACACACGGCCGGGAGATATACAATATAGTGGAGGAACTGAGTCAACTGGAGACTGTTTGCCTCTGCATCACGTCCCGAATCTCTACCACCCCTCCCGACTGCGAAACTCTCATCATCCCGACATTGTCGATGGAGGCTGCATACGACACATTCTATCGCATCTATAAGCACGACGAACGATCCGATTCGGTTGGCAGCATCCTGGAGCGGCTCGACTTTCACCCGCTGTCAATCACTCTGCTTGCTACCATTGCCCATCACAACCAGTGGGACACGGACCGACTTTCAATTGAATGGGAGAGCCGGCGGACGGATGTGCTTCAGACGGTGCAGAACAAGAGCCTTGCCGCCACGATCGAACTGTCACTTGCCTCCCCCATGTTCCAAGATCTTGGCCCTGATGCCCGAGACCTTCTCGGAGTCGTCGCCTTCTTCCCCCAAGGTGTCGACAAGAACAACACCGAGTGGCTATTTCCCGCCATCTCGAACCGAACAGACATCTTCGACAAGTTCCGGATGCTTTCCCTGACGTATCAAAGTAACGGGTTTATCACGATGCTCTCGCCACTCCGGGACTATCTCTGTCCCAAAGATCCCAAGGCGTCTCCACTCCTCTGCACAACCAAGGATCATTACTTCAGCCGGCTGTCAGTCGAGATTGATCCTGCCATACCCGGGTTCGAAGAGGGGCGATGGATAACGTCAGAGGATGTGAATGTCGAGCACCTGCTTGATGTCTTCACATCTATTGATGCGGAGTCGGACGATATCTGGGATACCTGTGCCAATTTCATGGAGCATCTTTATTGGCACAACAGGCGGGTTGTTTCGCTGGGACCGAAGATCGAGGGGCTCCGGGATGACCATCCGTCCAAGCCACAATGCCTCATCGAGCTCTCACGGCTATTTGGAGCGGTTGGAAATTTCGTGGAGGAAAAACGGCTCCTTGTTCATGCCTTGATGCTCCAGAGAGTGCGTGGGGATGACGATCAGGTCGCTCAAACGTTGAGGTTCCTATCCGACGCAAACCGGCTACTACACCTCTACAAGGAAGGGATCCAACAAGCCGAGGAAGCATTGGAAATTCATAAACGGCTTGGTGACACGGTGGCACAAGTACAGCAGTTGAAAAACCTCGCTCGGTTGTTGTACGACGACGGCCAGCTCGACGCCGCAGAGAAAGCTGCATCTCGCGCGATCAATCTTCTCCCGGAGAAAGGCCAAGAACTTCTGGTCTGCCAGTGTCACCGTGTTCTTGGCAATATATATCGTTCCAAGGGCAAGAAGAAGAAGGCCATTCACCATTACGAGACAGCCCTGGGAATCGCATCCTCTTTCGGTTGGGACGAAGAGCTATTTTGGATTCATTACTCCCTTGCCGAACTGTTCTGCGCTCAGGGCAGGTTCGATGATGGACACGTTCATATCGAGCACGCCAAGTCACATGCAGCGGGTGACAAATACAAGCTGGGTCGCGCGATGGAGCTGCAGGCTGGGTTTTGGCTCAGACAACGTAGGTTTGAGGAGGCCAAGTCTGAGGCTCTGCGCGCCACCGACAATTATGAGAAGCTCGGAGCTGCACAAGATGTGGAGAGGTGCAAGGAGCTCCTCCGGCGGATCGACAAGAAAATGAATAGCGGTGAGCTCTCGCAGATGATGCTATTCCCTGTGTGTACTGACTTCCCTTTCTAAGCTTGGGGAACTGGATGGTGGCGTCGGCACTTCCGCTGAGTTCTTCAGCCGCGGGGTCGCCCCAACGCCTTGTCCCTCCACTGCGTTCTACCATGATGCCCTTCGACACGATCACTGTCCCCATCCCTCCATTCGTCGACCCATACTCCCACTGTACATCATTTCATATTCGTTGTCCCGCTACTAGCCGCCGATCTGCATCTTGGGTTGTCCATTTCCTCTCTGCTTTGCCCGCCCGATCCCCGTCATGAGCCATTCAGGGAGACGATAATTATCAGCATGATACCGAGCATCGAAAATCTCTCCACACGACCATGTCTTCCCTCTCCCCCTCCTCCCCCTCCTCCACCCACTCCGCCATCCCAAAAATTCGAGCAGGCGACGGTCAGATCGTAGTCGAATTCGATCCTTACCGCAGACACACATTCCCTCACCTCTCCTACACCTACCCGCTCAAATTGCTCTCTCCGACGAGCCCGGAGCACCCGGTCGCGATCGTTTACGTCCTTTCGTATGGAGGCGGTCTCGTTGGAGGAGACGAGGTCGGGTTGGAAGTTGCGGTCCGGGAGGGGGCTTCGTTGATGTTGTTATCGCAGGTGCGACCGTGTCCGATATCTTATCTTCGGTGTGGAGGAATCCCTCATCTTCATCCTCGTCTTTTTTGTTGTTCGTTCTCGTAGGGCTCCACGAAAGTGTTCAAGGACAGGCTCACGGCTCGCTCTCACATCCAAAGACGAACGAAACCGCTTCACCCAAACCCATCCGCCTCGACGCATCCACCAAGTCCGGCAACTTGCCAACGCATGACCGTGCGCGTCTCAAAAGGCGCAACGTTCTACCTCTTCCCGGACCCCGTAACCTGCTTCAAACACGCCTCATACAACCAATTCCAGACCTTCCACCTCGAAGACGACGCATCGCTCATCGTTCTCGACTCCTTCACCTCCGGCCGAAAGTCTCTTGGAGAAGAATGGGAGTTCTGGAGGTACTACAGCGTGAATGACGTCTGGGTGAACGGCAAACGCGTCGCAAAGGACGTGATGTTGCTCGAGCAAGAGAAGGAAGGGGAGGTGAGGAACTCTCGGTGGAAGGGTGCGCTCCCTACGAGGACGCTGGCGGACCGACTCGCGCCATACTCTTGTTATGGCACCGCGATTCTGTACGGGCCCGTCATGCGCGAGACACTACGGGATGTCTCTCAGAGGTGCGAGAAAATCTCGGTGTTCAAACAGGCTTCTCCTCCCCCGCTACTCTGGTCTTTCAGTTGGCTCGGGCCGGGGCGGGAAGGTGGGGTGATCAGGGTGGCAGCGATGGACACGGAGGGCGTTCGTAATTTCCTCAGAGGACTGCTGCACACAATCAAACCCGTGGTCGGGATAGACACATACTGCAAGGCCTTTCCATAACGTTAGTGTCGTGCATGGGGAGAGATTAGTGAAACAGCGGCATTATAACACGATTGCTACTTGAATGATTGAGTTGAGGGTGATAACGCCGATGGCGAATGACAGATGGTAAACCAATGGATTAATGGATCTATATCCGTGGATGGAAGATGTCGACATCAATCGCCTTCGACACGGTGGGGGCTGGAATGTCGTCAACACGCTCTAGCGGTGGTGGGGCGCTCTTCTCTCCCATGTTCTCATCTAACCACTTGTCCATCTCATCGGCCCTGTTGGCGAATGGTCGTTTTCCCAATAAACTGACCATGTCCTCCCTACAGGTAGCTCGGGTCGGCGAAACAGATTCGACCGAGGATGAGAGGCAGCTTACCGAGAGATGACCTCCTCGTTGAGAAGCAGTTGGGCAACCTTCTCCACGTCATCCCTGTGCTTCGTCAGGAGGTCTTTCGTCCTCAAATGAGCGGTGAAGATCATTTTTCGGACTTCAGCATCGAGCATCTCTCCCGTCTTCTCACTGAACGGCTTCGTCCAACTCTCCCTCGCGCCCTCACGACCTCCGTAGCTGACCGGGCCAATGATGTCGTTCATTCCATAGTTCGCGCATGCTTCGAACGTCATCTTTGTGATCTTCTGGAGATCATCTTGAGCACCCGTCGTGATGTTCTCAGTCCCGAAGAAGATTTCCTCAGACACACGACCCCCGAGGGTCATGCATATCCGGTCCATCATCTGTGGCGCTGAGAGAAGCCAAAAGACCTGGAGTGAGTACCGTCGTGGAAGTTCGTTCTCGTTCGTGACGATATCGATTGAACAGCGAGTCTAATCTTTTGTTTGTTTATCCTGGTGTGTTGTTATTTCGCTCCATTGGTGATCATCACGACTTAGCGGGGGAGCAGAGTGGGTGTCTTCCCCTAGTACAATAGTTTCCTGTGAATCGTTGCGCAGAGTTTGAGTCGTGTTTTGGAACTGGGCCTGACACCACAACGTCTAGTGTATTTTTGGCCGGGATACTCATTTCAGGTAATGTCCTGCGATCTTTCATTTCTCCTAACTGACATTTGTCTTCCAATAGGCGTATGCGCAACCGTTTAAACTGGTGATTCTGTTCCGTTTGACCCAGGCTTTTCTATAGATGCCACCGTTCAGCACTCATCCAACCTCTATTCTTCGTTAACGGCATAGATCTTCCTTATACTAAGGTGAGGCATGCGGTTCATCGATGCTAGTCTTACCCTATTAAGTTGGGCTTCGTAGAGTGTTAGAAATTCTCTCCGTCCCAAGACCTGGATCGTTATACTCCGAGAAGTCGGAGAAGGGGAACAGCCGGCATCCAACACCGCACACTGCCGCCCGGCTCGATCCCCGCCTCCTGTCGGCCAACCAATCGGCAATGAGGCAGAGGCACCTGAAAGGGATTTGGCACGACCACACTTCGGACCAGGGGTGACTACAGGGCACATTCATGTGAGTTTTCGGTGTTGGGAATCAGCGCTGAACGCTGAGGGGTCGTGGACCCATAAGGGAAAAAATCTAGGACGTGCTTGGAGTGGGGGTTTGGTGACCGGGAATCAGGTGAAGCAAATTACGAACGAGGATGGGACACACCTACGGTGGTACCAATTTAACACCTTTCGTACTCGTGTCGTGTGCCGCAATCATGATCCTCGCAGACCAGCAACGCGTGACAAGAAAAACTCTCAGTTTGAACGACACCCTCTGGAAAAAATAACCACGCGACGTATTCTGCCCGCCGCAGACCAGGAGCGACGCGGGTTCCCGTGCAACCGTTTACCCCCCGCAACCCCTGGCGTTTGCAGTACGGCATTGCATGAAACATTGTCCGTGGAACGCTTGATATTTGCTAGCCGGTAGGTCTCGGGCACCCGACATGGATACCCGAGGGAGGTTCGGTGCCAACCCACCCACCGATTGGGGTGGGGTGCCCCACGAGAACCGGAACGAAGTCTAGCGGATGAATAGGGACCATATCGAGGAGAACGGGATCCGTGCCGGGGGTCCGACAACCCACAAATGAACGAAGGGGCCATAAAGGACGCCTATTGTCGTGGAAACCCTGGGGTGGTATTGAGGTCGGTCCACAAGGGAGGCCCACGGTTATGAAGAAGTGAGAGTGGGTGGAGGGTACGCGATGAACGAGTGGCCCGGCCAGTAAAAGAAAGTCGAAAGTGCGTCGGCGTGATACTGAGGGGGGATTTTATGTACAAGAGTCGGATGATCATACGCATCTCAACATCAGCAAAACGATCGCGTCGCTGTGGTGCTGTGGCGGGCGTTTAATTGTCTCTCGAACGTCTGTCGTGCTGGCGTGCTGTGACGTTTACTGTGTTGTGATGCTAGGGCACTGTGGCGTTCTATTTTTGTCCGCTGGGACGGAGCCATTCGGAAGTTACCGATACCCGGGAATTCGGACTTAGGAAATGTGATGTCCTTTTGTCCCATTCCATCAAGTCCCCAAGCAGAGGGCGGAGACCTGCCCACCCCCCCACACCATCCCTACCACTCTGCCACATCGACAACATACGCCACGGACACGCCGACCACCCTCGACCTAATCTTAGGTTCCCCGGCCGCGCAACACGTATCCACCTCGGTTTCATTGGGAACCCCCCCCCCCCGGACTGTTGGCATGTGCCCCCGAGTCCTCCTTGTCCCCGCTCCCTGCTCCTTAACCGCCCGACGTCTCGCCTCCAAATGATGCGCTCCATCGACTGGAAGGCACCTGCCCGCTCACAGCAGCCTCACCTTGAACGGTGGAGCAATGCCCCCCGGATCCTTCCAGCCCTCCTGCTCACAACGCCCGCACTCTTCACTCATGGTCTCCCGGTTGTTACTGCCGCATGGATAGATGCGGGTAGTTGGGCTTATTCAAAATGTTGTCCGCTTGGGCCTGTTGTGGGATTGGACAGATCATCGGGTCTGTACATGTGTCACTTGTCCCTCCCCACGGGTTGTCGCCTACTGTCAGATCCCTCCGCCTGATTTTTTCTACGAACCTTCCCTTCAGACATTTGTGGCCAGGCATGTTCCTTTCCCCTTCTTGAGGATCTGGTATTGTTTTCTCTTGCTTGCGGGAACGAGGGTGGTAGCCAGAATGCTCCCCCAATCTCACCCAAATCTAGCGGGTCCCTTGAACTGACACCGACCGAGGGGTTGGGGGGTTACAAAGGGACAAAGGGCCTGGTATGAAGCAATTTTTTCCCATTCTCGTGCTCGCCATGTATATGTAGTTACCATATTTTACAAGCAATAAATTTATTTCTTAACGAAATTCTGGCCAATCACACTCTTTCCAGCACCACAGCAAAACGATGGTGAATTAACCTGCCGTGGTGCTGTGAGAGTACATGATCGTGCTGTGGACAAGGGGGGTATGCCTGTGGCGATCGATCGCCACAGCACCACAGAGCCTCACAGCAGCGGGATCGTGTTGCTGATGAAGGGGCGTCAGCCATGATTATTCGGAATGGCTCTGTTCGCACGAGGCGTGTCATTGGGATATTGTTGCCTATTCCTATCAGCCCTCACCCTTGTTCACAGCCTGCGCGTTGCACCGCTTTCTCGTGGCTACCTTGAGTCTCAACCATCATGCAGCCCAAGTCTCAACCACCGAAGGGGAGAGACGGGGCCATCTCGTCGCTGAATATGGCCATCGACGGCCTGAATCTCGCGAAGGAGGTCGCAAGTCTCACCCCAGCCAAGGCCGTTTTCGGTTCCGTCAGTATCCTCCTCGTGATGATCAGGGTATGTTTCCTCCTCTTCTGCCGCGGGATCACCCGAATTCATATGCATCCAGGATACCATGGTCAACGAACTGGACTGTGTCGAACTAGGGCTGGCCTGCGCGGACGTATGTAACGCCCTCGACCGTGGGATGGGCGGGAAACCATTAGATCAGCTGAATCGATCTGTATGCGAGGCGATTGAGCAATTGACGACGTGAGTTCAACTAATGATGCATATTGTACACGCTTCACTCACTCCGCCCTTGATCGCAGAACTGTGGCAGAGATCCAGAGAAAGATCGTCGAGAAGAGGGATCGGAATCCGCTCTCTCAACTTGCCCATGCCAAAAATGACAAAGAAACTATCGCGGCCTGGAGGCTGGACCTCCTTAGGATCCTTCAAGTCTTCAACGTACGTCCGGCCAGTTCCGTTTTGACTATTGCCAACCGACTCCCCTCAGACCGAGCTGGCCTTGAACACTCACAATGTAGCCTTGAATACTCACACCATGGTTTCCGACATACACCAGAGCATGTCGAGAGGCCACGAGGATGCCGGCGGAAGAAATCAGGCGGTAAGTAATGCTCGTACTCCACCCAACATCGAACAATCAGTGACAATTGTCTAGGCCCAGACCAGGTCGGTGGTCCCAGATATCGTCAGGTCCTGACCTTACATTCCTACCTAGGGGACGTGGCGAGTCACCCCCCTCGCCACCCAGGGTCTTCTATGGACGTGACCCATTGGTCGCGAAGATCATCGGTCTGGCGGAAAACCTCACCCCGGTCGCGCTCATCGGTGCTGGTGGGATCGGCAAGACGTCCATCGCTCTCACCGTCCTGCATCACGATCGCATCAAGCGACGGTTTGGCAAGGGTCGTCGGTTTATCCGATGCGACCAATTCCCAGCAACCCCGGCCCATTTCCTCGCTCGACTCTCCAAGGTCACCGGTGCGGGTGTCGAGAATCCCGAGGATCTGGCCTCCCTGCGTCCATTCCTATCTTCGAAGGAGATGGCCATCGTCCTCGACAACGCCGAGTCCATTCTCGACCCACAGGGAACACACGGCCGGGAGATATACAATATAGTAGAGGAGCTGAGTCAATTGGAGACCATTTGTCTCTGCATTACGTCCCGAATCTCTATCACCCCTCCGGATTGCGAAACTCTCATCATCCCAACATTGTCGATGAAGGCCGCGTATGACACATTCTATCGGATCTACAAGCATGACGAACGGTCCGATTCGGTCGGCAACGTCCTGGAGCGGCTCGACTTTCACCCACTGTCGATCACGCTACTTGCTACCGTCGCCCATCACAACCGGTGGGACACAGACCGACTTTCAAGTGAATGGGAGAGCCGGCGGACGGATGTACTTCAGACGGCACAGAACAAGAGCTTGGCCGCCACGATCGAACTGTCACTTGCCTCCCCCATGTTTCAAGATCTTGGCCCTGATGCCCGAGATCTTCTCGGAGTCGTCGCCTTCTTCCCCCAAGGTGTCGACAAGAACAATACCAAGTGGTTGTTTCCCACCATCTCCAACCAAATGGACATCTTCGATAAATTCCGGATCCTTTCCCTAACATATCAAAGTAACGGGTTTATCACGATGCTCTCACCACTCCGGGACTATCTCTGTCCCAAGGATCCCAAGTCGTCTCTACTTCTCTGTACAACCAAGGACCGTTACTTCAGCCGGCTGTCAGTCGAGATTGATCCTGCCAAACCCGGGTTCGAGGAGGGGCGATGGATCACGTCAGAGGATGTGAACGTCGAGCACTTGCTCGATGTCTTCACACCCACCGACGTGGAGTTGGATGATATATGGGATGTGTGTGCCAGATTCATGAGGCATCTCTATTGGTACAAAAGCCGGGTTGTTTCGCTGGGACCGAAGATCGAGGAGATCCGGGATGACCATCCCTCCAAGCCACAATGCCTTATCCAGCTCTCATGGCTATTTGAAGCGGTTGGAAATTTCATGGAGGAAAAACGGCTCCTTGATCATGCCTTGGAACTCCAGAGAGAGCATGGGGATGACAATCAGGTCGCTCGAACATTGGTGTTCCTATCCGATGCAAATCGACTACTACGCCTCTTCAAGGAAGGGATCCAACAAGTCAAGGAAGCATTGGAAATTTATAAACGGCTTGGTGACACCGGGAATCAAGCAGGGTGTTTGAACTACCTCGCTTATTTGTTGTGGGACGACGGCCAGCTCGACGCCGCAGAGAAAGTCACATCCCGCGCGATTGGTCTTTTTCCGGAGAAAGGCGATCAATATCCGGTCTGCCAATGTCACCGTATTCTTGGCGATATATACCATTTCAAGGGCAAGAAGAAGAAGGCCATTCACCATTTCGAGACAGCCCTGGGAATCGCATCCTCTTCCGGTTGGAACGACGAGCTATTTTGGATTCATTACTCCCTGGCCGCACTGTTCGTCACGCAAGGTAGAACCAACGATGCACACACTCATGTCGAGCGCGCCAAGTCACATGCAGTCAACGGTGCGCTCAACCTGGGTCGCGCGATGGAGCTGCAGGCTAAGGTTTGGCTCAGACAACGTAGGTTTGAGGCGGCCAAGTCTGAGGCTTTGCGCGCTGCCGACGTTTATGAGAAGCTTGGAGCTGCGCAGGACTTGGAGGAAGCCAGGAAGCTCCTCCGGCGGATCAACAAGAAAATGAATAGCCGTGAGCTCTCGCAGACGATGCTATTTCCTGTGTGTGCTAACTTCCCTTTCTAAGCTTGGGGAACTGGATGGTGGCGTCGGCACTTTTGCTGAGTTCCTCAGCCGTGGGTCGCCCCGTCGCCTTGTCCCTTCACCGCATCTACCGTGACGTCCTTCAATACGACCACTGTCTCCATCCCTCCATTCGTCGACCCATACTCCACTGTACATCATTTCATATTCGTTGTCCCGCTACTTGTCGTCGATCTGCATCTTGGGTTATCCATTTCCTCGTCTCCCCCATCAAATCTGTCTCGCATTTATGTATCCCAATGTTGCCTGTGGTATTCGATTGTTTGGTTTACCAATCCCACAATTTCCGGGTCGCTCACTTTGACCGCTATGCCGTTGGCCCTGATCGAGCAACACCAGGCTGAGAAGTTGGTTAGTGCCCCTCAGATCTGACCACTCGACCTGGACAG
>Ga0307517_10006389_pt1 | contig 17468 bp, 11 predicted proteins | sample 23_EM_MG_FD_194515 | JGI IMG/M metagenome (GOLD analysis project Ga0307517, IMG submission 194515) | Populus trichocarpa ectomycorrhiza microbial communities from riparian zone in the Pacific Northwest, United States - 23_EM | ecosystem: Host-associated > Plants > Roots > Unclassified | place...
TCAATGCTAAGCGCTAAGAATGGATTTTGCTTGGCAGCTCACCTACAGTCATTTACTGGCTGCTTTAGCAATAAATATACATAAAAAGGTATTTTACAACGTTTAGGTCGTCAAAAGTAATTCTTTTAATTAGAGCTACGACTGAAAATATATGCTCGTCGGTCAAAATTAGGATTTAAAGCATCTCCATATATAATTGCCCCATCAAAAACCTGTTGGTTGCTCGACTATGAAAGGGAGGTAGTCTATCTTGGATAATTTAAAAGAAATCCGAAGTGGAGCTAGTCTTTATATATATATATAACGACGGTCACTATGACATTTATAACCTAAATATTTCCTTGTCTTGTAGATAGATATTGATAGTTTTTGGCTGCCCTATCTAGGCCGTATGGAACTTGAATATGGATAATTAATTATTTTTCATAGTTAATTGCCTTTGTTAAAGTCAACATAGAATTTAATTAATAGGTTTTGGATTATTTTTAAATTTCAATGGTTTTGAATCAAAATATTGTTTATTCATGATGTGGGTTTATTATATGCTAAAATATATGATATTGCAGTACAGTTCTTTATATCACCAGAAATGCTATTATCACCATGTAGAACTCCCCCTAATGCTCTTTGCCCAGGTAAAATCGAGTAAAATCCTATTCCACTCTGTACCGGTTTGTCCTCCGGTACTTCAATTCATTGTAATTTATAAGAAGAAGAAGAAGAAGAAGAAGAAGTCGTCAGTTGTATACAACCAAGTTCAGAAGGTCATCTGAATCCCTAACAGGGAAAAGAAATCACAAATTTATTTGTATTGATTTTTTCTCTTTTCATGAATAGTTTTTCATCCCATCTACTTGATGGGATGATTTTTTATTCTTAATTGTGTGTATATCTTATCCAGCACTATCTACTTGGAGCTTACTTAGTGTTAGTATTGTATTAGTGATTGTTTTTTATATTTTTATTTAAAAATATATTAAGATAATATTTTTTATTTTTTAAAATTTATTTTTAACATTAATACATTAAAAAGATATAATAATATCAAAAAACATAAATTTAAAATAAAAAAAAAATATTAAAAAAAATTAATTTTTAAACAAAGATGTGTATCTCCACGAGATATCAATAAAAAAGTAATAATATTTCATGATCATATATATTTTTAAAAATATATTTGTACCGAAAATCATCAAACTTTACGTGTATTTTAACATGGTATGTCAAAAACACAAAAGAAAACCCTATAAACCATCGAATTTAATGTTTTTAAGTACAAATATATTTTTAAAAAAACACCAACATCACATAGTTGATGTGATGTAATTGCCAAAGCACGTTCCAAATGGTCCTTCGAGCTTCTTTCGACCAATTCAGTCGGACTGCGCTCATTCGATACTCTTATTCTCTTCTTCCTGTGCGCAGATAGAGATATTGAAGAGGTAGCATTGGGCCAGGAGGCAATCAGAGCCGTCTCTCAAAATTAACAGCACTGGAATCACAATTAGAGGCTCAAATCTGATCAGTTGCAGCCTTGCAGGCCCATTTTCTAGACCAATAATAGTGATTTGCTATATGCAGATCACATCCCAGTGTTGGACCCTGGGGCAAGAGGCATCTCTCAGGCTAAACATTTAGAAGCTCAGATTCAAACTAGTATCGAGACCAGTTAACAGACAAGCAGCAAATTATTGTCTTCCAGAGAGATTATTTTCGGTTTTGGGTAAAAAAACTGACCAAACTAAAATTTATATTTTTTAAAATTATGAATTGAATCAACGAACCAGTTCAAATCAACTAATTTCATTTGTTTTTTAATTTAAAAACCAGTTAGATACATGTCTATTTAATTAGTTTTTTGGGCCTTTTTATAATGCATCTGAGTTTTTCTAAGCTTATAATTTTGAGTTTTATTTCATGATGTACCTAAAGTGTTTCTTGATAACGGACCAACAAAGGCAATAAGTACGTTGTCATCTACTGTCGGCAGGGACTCCACAATAATCTACGTTGTCATCCCCACCACGCACCATAGCCATTGAGATCACCCCAGTTGGAGACTGGCCAGAAAACAAGGGCACATAAGATCAATGTCAGCATAATACAGAGGTCATCTTAGCAACTCCCTGCAAAGAGGAAAAAAAACAGCATAAGATGAGCTTTACTTGCTCCAACGATGAGGGGTAAAATTACAGCCACAAGAAAACAATGAGATAATGAGAGGATTTACTGTGGATCTCCTTCTCGAGTGACAGATTTAATGAGCCCTTCATTAGTAACCAAAGAGAAGCCATGTATAACCAGCCTCAAGCAATTCACGAGAGGTACCTCAGGAGCAAAGTAGCGAGCCTGTGTTGTTGTGCTATTCTAGGATCAAACATTATGAAAAGCTGAGGTACAGGCCGTTAAAACAAGAAAAACTCAAAATTCAAATCACAAGATAATACCAAGATTAAATTTTCTGGAGGTTTTTAAAGAATCCCTCTAAGGATTGGTGCCTGAAAATTGGCCAAAAAACAGCAAAATCAAATAAATCCCATCAAAGATTTATTCATGCCTGAAAATTGACCAACAAGCAGCAAAAAGCGAGCCTGAAATTATATGAGCTAATTTTCTGCTGAGACTTTGTTGAATCAGGTTTCGCTGAGTGACAGTATCAAAAGTCAGAACGAGACCGTAAGCTCCAGCTAGGAGTGAAGGATAAGAGTGCCATGATTCCTTTGTTTTTTATTTTTCCTGGTAAAAAGGGTAGTGGTGATTTTGCTTTTCAGGCATGGGAAGCCTAAAGGTACCTTTCTTAAGTTGATGCCATTATCATCTGCCCTCCACGAGGCCGTCCTGTGCGTAATCGAAAGGACAAGCCATTTATTCATCCTCCTGTGGGAAAACTAACAGAACCTACAGAAAGCTGAAAGAGCAAATGCTAAGTAAGAGCCTTTTACGCAAAGGGTTAAGAACCTCGAAAAATCCATATTCTACTGCGAATGTTTACTGACTGAAATAGGTATACAATTATCTTCAGTTCTGATGTATAATCAAGAAGAGAAAAGCTAGCTGCACTCCCATACATGACAGGACAAAGAGCACAGCAGTAATCCACAGATACAGGTTGAAGTGAAACCTCTTCTTCTTAAAGAGTATCAATCAAACTTCACACTATAACATGTCGTATGATCCAAAGAGAGGAACATACAATAGCCCATGTTAACCCAAGTTTCGATGATACAAAATAATGCAACCACCAAAATTTCAGAATACTTTTCTAGTGATAATAAAACATGATATATTTTTAACTAATGATAGGGGTATTCAAGAAACCAATCAACAAAGAAAAAAAACTGAAAAAAACAAATCAAGAAAAAGAACTGAAAAAACTTATTTAAAAACTAGAAAAATTACTTGATGTAGTTCGGTTTTGATTTCAGGAAGCTGAAAATAATTGAACCATTTGACAAGACAAAACAAAAATACAAATAGAAACTTAACTTAATCCTAAAACATTTTTTCCCCTTGCAGTTTTGTTTCAACTGCACCTCCCCCTAGGGCCCCTACCCTCTTTCTTTCTCTCCTGTGATTCACAGCTAACCTAATTATGGGTGTCGTCGTCATTGTGAATCAGCCTGGCTACATCATAATTCCTCTTGAATTTTGTATAGACAAGTTACTCTCCCTTTCTTTGATAGCTGTTGATGCTGTTGTTACTAAAACCAGTTTGGTCTATTAATAACTTTAAACTAAATTTTTCTTAAATATGTATTAAAATAATATTTTTATATTTTTTAAAATTTATTTTTAACTTATTTAAAGTAAAAATAAAATAAATTAAACCACAATACCAGACATAAGCCTTGACGTGCTTCCTCATCACAGGACAGGACATCTATTACTTGTCAAATCCTCATACCAGCAAAACGCGTGGCTTGCCTTTTCATTTCCAATCAAGAAACTTCGTTACTTGACTGACCATTCTTAAGAACCAGAAGCTGGAATTCGCTTTTATTTCTGGGATTTTTTTCACTTTTTCTTTCTTGAAATGTTGTTTGAAACGGGAATTTCCAAGTTATATGCAATTTTTGTTTTCTTGTTGGTATCTTTTCCCTCTGCATTCCTTGTACTAGACCAAGTTATCTTCTCCCTATACTGTACTGGTGTAACTTTGTCTGAGGTCAAAGCAAAAAAACCAACCTTGACCGAACCAAACCAGTTTGGTTTGAACCAGTTTTTGGTTCAGTCTGGGTCAAATTTTTCAGAAATTACAACTCCCAGTTTGGTTTGGTTTTTGACCGTGACACCCCTAACTAATGGTATGACAAAATTTGGAGGAAGGGGAAAAAAAAAAAAAGTGGGGGAAACACAGTAGCTTGAGAGGGGCTCTGAATGAGCAGCTAATAAAGTACAATCATGCCGTTGCTTTCTTACGGGCAAATCTTTGCAAAGCCGTAGGTAATGAAATTTCCTCACTGATTTTCTGCTTCTTCTTAGCCACGTTTTCTTCCTCCATTTGTTTCTCCAAGAAAGGTCTCTTGGCTCTTTCAACAATCTTCTTTTTCTTTACCGCTATTTTGCTTGGCTTATTTTTCCCCTTTGTTTTCTTCCTAATGGCAGTTCCCTTTGCTGCTTCAACAACAGCTTCCATCTCCGCCTCCTTCTCCTTCTTTGTTGGTTTATCTTTCTTCTTTGCCGACTTCACTGTACCGATCTTTGAAGGGTCCAGCATGATGGTCTCGGGTGGGAGCTTGTCAAGAAGAGAGTGGATTTCCTTCTCTCTTCGTTGTTTAGATGTTTCAAATGGGTTTGCTAACCATGTGTCGAAGTTTGGTTCCCCTGAACCTGGGATAAGAATTGAAGACCATCCCATGGAGTGCCCTATACCTAGAACATCTTCATATGGTCGAAATGCCACTTTCCCTATCTGGTAACCTTTCACAATGGAATGTCCCATATATCTACTATAGATCCGTGATCCTGAGAAATCTCCTAGAATCTGAACATACGATCCAGTTCCAGCAGCTAGTAAACCTTTTTGACTGAAGTCTAAGGTTTTTGCATGGCCTGGTATAATTTGGAGAACCTCGAATTTCCTCAAGTCCCAAATCTTAATTTTCTTTTCTTTTCCAGAAGTGGCCATGAGATTGCCATTAGGATGAAATGCCATTGCTGTGATAGGTCCAGGATGACACAGCATCTTGACAAGGGGAACCGCACTGGTGGGCTTCCACATGCTTACTGTACCACCTGAATGACCCAAAGCAACAACCCCGTTGAGAGGGTTGACCAGCATCACATCAGTACGGCCTAAACCTGTCCGGAAATTGCTTATCATCTCACCCATTGTAACATCTTGGTATCGCAGCTGCCCAAATTTGTTTATTGACACCAAAAGAAAGTGGTTTTTCAAAAACTGAAGCCTTGTCACCGCACCATGTTCCTGTAAGCCACCAAAATAACGCAACTTAATCCCATACTTCTGTATTCATATAAACATTTGGCATGGTGGAAAGTAACAATGAATTAAACTTGAAATTTGCATCAAACATCAAGAAGTCTATAGCCATGCAGTACAATGAGCAATGAAATTCAAAGGAAACGTACTGTGTTGCAGGATGGAGAACAATCTTGTGACAGTGCAAAGACAGCCAATGCAAGCAAAATAAATTAGTTTAGGAACTGGTTTACAGAAAGTAGGCCTAATACTTTATAACTGAGAAGAAAAATCATTCAAGTTCATTTATACACAAGAAAGATACTGCAAACTTGTATTTTATAAGGTTCCCAATAAATGAAAAGGTCTTGCTGCAGCTTAAAGCAATATAAAATTCATCAATAGACAATGCACTGACCTTTAAACAATGAAGTTCGACACCATCTCTGTTATAAATGTACGGGTACCTATCATAACTCGAAATTATTAGCTATAAAGAGCTACACAAAAAATTGACCAAAAGTATACTACAACGTTCACATTTGTTCAGGCAAGTAGTCACACTATATGTTCTTTTATCTATTTTCTGGGAAAAAGCCATACTTTTTCTGGGCAGCAGCAAAGAACAGCTCATTGTGCAAAAACACGATATCTCACACTGTTTCTCTAACCTGAAAGAATAAAATTAATTAGTACATCAGTCTAATTTCCAGTAAAGGCCTGGTAAAGATAAATGCCAGTAAAAGATGCAAAGTAATGCTGGCATATAAATATCCATTTTGTCAATTTATATAAAAGGTCTCAACTAGAACCCAGTTGCGTCTCAGTAAGGGTCAGATCAACCTGGCAACCCCAGGACATACCTGCATCTCTTTTATTAAGCTCATGTTCTTCATGTCAACAACCGCCAAGTGGCCCTTGCGACCAGCAGCTGCCATGTATCGACCACTTGAGGTGAAATCCAGAGTGTATGGACCAAAATCTGCACATTTCAGTGAAAAAAGGCCTCAGAAGTTTCCTCAGGCCATTAGCCAAAGGATTACATCCAGGCAAGAATATGACATAGCATTACAGTTAAAGAAAAAGTTTTTTTTTTTTTTTTGAAGCAGACTTAATTAAGGAGGCAAAGATGTTCATGAATTTAGAAACGTAATTTTGCACTCCTGGAATAAGCATAGTTTCAGGCTATTTTATAGTTCATGAGAAAGGCCTAGCACAACATAGATAAGAATATATATGCAATGTTTTCCCAAAAAATATTTAGTAAAACAGATCCATGATGTTCAGCATTTCTCTCTGCTTGTTTTCTCAGGTAAATCAAAATTGATATGGGAAATGACAGACTCAAACCCAAACAACATGCATTGCTAAGTTATTCAAGAAGAGAACCTGGAAAATGGCTACAAAATTGTCTTTGTAAACATTCTGGCTAAAAAACATTTTGATTGCAAAAAACCCATTAGAAAGGAATCACACAGCAGACAAGAACCTGGCAAGACTATATCATATTGATTCTTTGCGCTTGAGATATCAACTTCATGATTGATTGCGTCCTGTTTGATCCTCCATGTCTTCTCTATACCCTCAGCCTCCAGATAGCCTCCCTTGCTTGGCATAAGCCACTGATTAAAAAGAACACATGTTATAAAGTATTCAAACGAGTGAAATGCTTTGTATATTTTCTGCCAGAAAACAGTGGGAGGAATGACAAGCAAAATCTAGTAGACATGGAACTATACAAAATTAGTATCTCAGACCACACATAAATCAATTGAAAAAACAAAGATAGTCCCCATCAATATGTAACTCACAAAACATTACTCATGAAAGAGATTTTCCCTTTAATTTTTTTAGAACTAGAGAAGTGAAAAAGAAAAAAAAACAAAGAAAAAAGGGAGAGGATTTGCTATTATCCACCTTTTCAGCCTTGGCAGCAGCTTTTGCAGATATTCCATATAAATCTTCCCTAACAGAAAGTTGACCCTTAAGCTTTTTGTCTTTTAAAACCTGCAGATGGAGAGAATTAAATCAAAATGCAATAAAAAAACTCCTCCAAAGAAATAAAAGTATTTCGACTGGAAATGTTGGACACCAATTTCTGACCTCCAAATTAGCCCCTTCTCCTCTAAGATACTTCTTTACTTTCGTATCCAACTCGTGAGACAATTCCTGCAAACAAAAACTAGCCACTATCATCCTATTGCCTTTAACAAACATGTGCAGCAAATAATGTTTATGATGATCATCAAGTAACAATAAAGTCGAATAATCACATTACAAACAACCTTTTTCTACATCCAAAGCAAGGTCATTTCCTTGTAAATCAAAGAATCGAATTACCTGCTCAATAGGAGGTAAAATATTCTCAGGATCACCATTTTCTTGTTTCGCACCCATCTGGCCACTTAGAATTTATGTGCCTAAACTGCAGCATAAAGATAATTACCAATAAAACTCCTCATTATTCATTAATCATGTATTTACCAAAATTGCCAAAAAAACCATCTAGCAAATTGCATGAATTCAAAATCAAACAAGCATACAAAGAACAAGCGAACCCATAATTTTCTACTTAATTGATCCAAAAAAAAATCCTCATTAAAACCTTCAATTTCAAAACTTCGGAACTTGAAAGCAAAAAAATTCACAGAATAAAAACTACATAGATAAAACGCAGATGAGCTAAACAGCAGACACAACTAATTGGATGACTGTCTCAAATTTTCTCAAAAAAAAACAACAAAAGGGTACTCAAAAAGTTAAACAATACTTGCCTAAGAAATAAACTTTATGCTGAATTTGCGCTAACTTCTTGTCAGACAAGAGTTGTACAACTTGTATAACACATCACACAAAACCCAAGTTTTGCAAACAGGTATAAAACAAGACAAGAAACATACAAGTTATTGGCATAAGTTAATGAACAAACGGATGTCAGGGTTAGTTTTAATGCCTGTGTGTATTACTGTGTTCTTTCAAGAGTAGCAGAGACAACTTGGAGTGGAGATGTTTTTAGGTTTTTTGGTAAAAGAAAGCAAATGAAAATCTCTTTATGGTTGAAGTTTAGTATTGTTTTCTTGCTGGTAACAAAGTTTAAGAAAATTACAGTGTTTGTCTATGCCTGAGTCGATGCTTGATCTGCTGTGACGGAAGTTTTTTAGGGTTTTTGCAGTGTTCAGTTTGGCTGAGTTTTGAAATTTGTAAGAACCAAAATAAAATAATTTTGGGCTTTTCTTTGCTTTCTTGGGCCATTTATTGAGCTGTTTACTGTGCTTATTTGGGCCTCCTGCTCTGGTTTGCTCATTGAGCCCAGCTCAAGATGTAAAATACTTTTATAAGCCTGCGAGCCCAGTAAAAAATGGAGATTTATTTATTTATTTATTTATTTCATTGTACTAATTTGTCTAGTTGCCGTGGTGTAAGGTCAGGCATTTGAGGATAATTTTATTGATGGTAAAGATGAAATTGAAAAATTATCGTGGGTTTGGTTGCAAGAAGAAAAGTTTTTTTTTGCCATAAAAGTTTCATTGTTTTAAATAAAATTTAAAAAAATATATAAAATTAATATTTTATTCCAGTTTAGTTAAATTAATTTAAATATAAATTAATTTATCAAATCATTTAAATTTAAACTGAATCAATCTCCAAACTATTTAAAAATAAAACTTTCTCAAAGTTTATTGATAAAATACTTATTTAAAATACTTTATATAGCATTTAATTTCAAAAGATTATCACTGGAAAAATAATTTAAAAAAGTGAAAGGACACTTGTATAAAAATCATGAGTTTGGATGGATTTATTTTATTAAGAAAATGCATCAATATGATATTTATATAAATTAATATCCTTCGGATTGAAATGGGTTTTGTTTGATATTTAACATAATGCATGCAAAAATCCTTGACGCAAGCTGTGCAATACATCTCGTTTTTGTTTTTTTTCACTACGGTTTATGCACTTGCCTGTGTTAGCATCTTATTTCCTCCATCAACCACATTTATCATATAGCTGTTATTCGGTCAACTCTCAAATGTAAAGGTCATTGGATTAATTATTTGTACAACGATTTTTTTTATTCTATATATATATATATATATTATTTCTATCCAGCAAGGTTTTAATCAAGCTAGATAAATAATTAAAATCAACAAAATCTGATTAATTGGAATCGAATAGCTGTGTTTTAGCTTAAAAAAGACCAAAAAAAAAATGAACAATGCCAATGTGGCACTATAAAAATATTAAAAACCGTCTTTCCCCGCGGAATTTAACAGAATATCCACTGACACACCAAAATATCCACCAACACTCCTAAGCGTTGACTTTTCAATAGTTTTCCACTCTCTTGCAAACGTGTAAGGTAGGCTCCACACACACACACACAAAAAAACCCAGCATCCTGGACATCACGGTGTCATCGTTCGCAAGTTGCTGGACTCCAAATATTGTCCAATATATCCAGAATTTTTCGGAGGAAAAGTTCTCTCTGCCTCTGCCTCTGCCTCTGCCTTCTCTGCCTCTGTTTCTTTTCCTGTTTCCATAAATAGAAAGGAAAAGGAATCCAACAAAACAGCAACAAAGACAAACCCTTTCTTGTGTTTATCAATGGAGTCAGGACAGGGAACTGTGACATGCGGGTCATGGATCCGGAGACCCGAGAACTTGAATCTTGCTGTGCTTGGCAGGTCATCGAAGAAGAAAAATTCTGCCTCTCCTTCTGTTCTCGAGATCTTCTCTTTTGACACCGAGACAACTTCTCTCTCAACCTCTCCTCAGGTTTGTTTCTCCGATACCCTTAACGACATGTCGTTTAAGTTGTCTCTGTTCCGGCAAAGGGAGACCCTTTTTTGTTTCTATATTTTTGGTGCCTGAATGGGTTTATATATATATTGATCGTGGGTTGTTTAGGTAACTTATGTGTTTGAAGAAACAGAAGGTGAACTGGTGACAATTGCAGTGCATCCAAGTGGAGATGATCTTGTGTGTTCTTCAACTAAAGGTGGATGCAAGTGAGTTTCTTGATTAATAATTTTTCAAATTTAATTCTCTACAAATTAATGCATCGAAGAATTTTTTAAAAGAAAATCATGGCTCTGCTGTTTTTCTGACATTCAAAAGATTGTGACTTGGAAGTTAAAAATGCTTGTTTGAATTCCCTCATCTATCGGAAAGATAATTTCTTTTTAAGTTGAATGAGTTCAAAGAGATTCTAATTTGTGTGTGACTTGAATGTGTATTTGTCTGTTGAACAAGTTTTTGTAACATTGGGTTGGTTTGTGTTGTGACATGCAGATTGTTTGAGTTGCAGTGTCAAGAAACAAATTTAAAGTTGCTAGCCAAAGATTTACCTCCTCTCCAAGATGTTGGTCCACAGACATGCATGGCTTTCAGTGTTGATGGGTCTAAGTTTGCCACTGGTGGGGTGGTAAGCTATAATTTGTGATTTAAACAATGGTTAGCACCAGCTTGCTTTTGGTTGTGTTCCAAACGTCTGTGTGTACAGCTGATATGTAGTATGGTGTCTTTTATTTGATCAATTACAGGATGGGCGTTTAAGAATTTTGGAGTGGCCAAGTTTGCGCATCATTTTGGATGAACCAAAAGCACACAAATCTGTCAGGGATATGGATTTTAGGTTAGTGTTTCTTTCCCACTTGCGTCCTATGTAATAATTTTCTATGTGCTGTGTGAATGCATATGTTGATAAATGAGAAATACAATGCATCCAAATGCCTGTCAGTGTATCAGTAACAAAGGTCAATGGTGTCCCCTCCAGTTTCCCATCGTGAGATGTGCTTTTTAAGAAATAAACAAAGGCTTAGCCTGTTTTTGGAGGTTTTGTAGAAGAATCTTGGGCCATTAAAGGGTTATTTTTTCTCCTTAAATCCTAGCTACTGAAACGCATGCCTTTGTTTGTTTATCATATTCTAGCCTGGATTCAGAGTTCCTAGCGTCAACATCTACTGATGGTTCAGCAAGAATATGGAAAGCAGAAGATGGTTCACCTGTGGTTTCTTTGACTCGCAACTCAGTATGTTTTATTTAGTGTAGGGATTTTTCATGTTGGGTTTCAGATTTTGGTTGGATCTTGTTGCCAATATGGTCTATATTTGCCTGCAGGATGAAAAGATTGAATTGTGCCGCTTCTCCAAGGATGGGACAAAACCATTTTTATTTTGTGCTGTGCAGAAAGGTGTCCTCATTAGTATCAATGTAGCTTGTTATTTTATTTAGCCATATAAAAAATCATTCTTAACTTGTGAATATTGTTGATTCAGGTGATAAAGCTGTCACTGCAGTTTATGACATAAGTACATGGAATAAAATTGGGTATAAGAGGCTACTTAGAAAGCCTGCTTCCATCATGTCTATCAGCCTGGACGGGAAATATCTTGCTTTGTAAGCACTCTCCATTTACCCTTTGGACATTTGCAATCAATTATCTAGGTTTCTGCAGTCACTGAACTCATTTATTTTTATCCTTGTTTATCGTTCAGCAGACACAAATCAATTTCATTTTATCTTTTTTCAAATCTTTAGCCCGAAATCCATCAGTAGTGACCCAATACCTTCCCTCTTCATTGTGAAATGGCTTTGCACAGCTCATTCTCTTAGTGAAAAAGAGAATTCAACTTGATGTTCAAATATGTTTAGGATAGGAGTGCAAGGTTGTCGAAATCCTGCTCTCTTGCTGACTGCAATGACGCTATTGAGAAAATTTGTGGCAAGCTGGCAGTATAGATTGCTTGCAAAACTGTGAGGACCAGTTACATTAACATGTGTTTTTTTCTTTTAATTCTAGAGGAAGCAAGGATGGAGACGTGTGTGTAGCGGAAGTTAAGAAAATGGAGGTTTCCCACTTGAGTAAGAGGCTGCACCTGGGTACATGTATCACGTCACTAGAGTTCTGTCCCGGTCAAAGGTAAGGTTCATCCACGCCTTTTGCTCTGTAATTATAGATGATCAGCTTCATGGTACAAGGACCCTTTAAATGTTTCTTCTAGCTCACAAACTTTATTTTCACCTTTTCTTAATCCTTTTAATCCTGCAAGTATAGTTTTCTTCCTTGGCATCTTTGAAGCACAAGTGTCCCAGTCACCATTTTGTGATTCCAATTTGTATTATTTAAATTGCAAACTATAGGAGATTGTTTATTCACCTCTGGGTTTTTCTGCGCAGGGTTGTGCTCACTACTTCCGATGAATGGGGAGCAGTGGTGACTAAGTTGAATGTTCCTGCAGATTGGAAAGGTCTTTTCTCTCACTCCCTCACTCACACACACACGCACACACTATTTACGTTGTGGATGCACGCATCCTTAAGAGACTGATCCTTCCTCTCTCTCCTGTGCAGAGTGGCAGATATATTTACTGCTAGTAGTACTATTTTTGGCATCTGCTGTTGCATTTTACATTTTCTTTCAGAAGTCTGATTCATTTTGGAACGTTCCACCTGGAAGAGATCAACCTGGGAAACAGTTCGAAATTTTAGATCCACAGTACTCTGAAGATGCATTTGGGCCTGTAGATATGTGAACAATTTTTAGACACGGTCACCAGAAGTCATGGGTTGTATCATCATCATGTTACAAAATAAACACTCAGTGAAGTAGTTTAAGATTCTTCATTTGATCCATTGCAACTTTCAACTTAATCTATTTTTGGAGAACGTTGCGCAGTTGAGGCTGGTTCTCTTTTACTCGAGTATCTACAAGAAAATGCCCCCCCGGGCTTGAATTTAGTAAACTAGCAGAAATTTAAACAGGAAAATAAAACTCAGCCTTGTTTTGGGACATTGAAATATTTTCACGAGCGGTTCCTTCAAATAATCAAAACCCATCTCTATTTCTGAATGAAAAAGGCTGACATCCATGCGGCAGAAAGAAAGAGGTTTGAAGGAGGGGGGCGAGTGGGGGCTCTGATTTCTGACAACGAATAAATATTATTAATGAAGAATTTTCAAGCACGTCTAGATAGTACTTCAGGATCCATCAGCTAATGATCTCGATTTCTATGCAATGTGAAGGTGCTCGTTGCATGAACATGAATTACCTTAGGTGTATATACTGCCAGTATGCTATCTGATATGTTCCAGCCTACAAAACATTTAACTTGTGACGTCATATATGCCAGAGTAAAGGCTTGAAAGATTCAGAAAAAAAAAACAACATTGAATGTAGATGACCCCCCCGCTGCAAGGATCGCGGAGGCCATTGGAGAAGATAATGTTGCTGCCAAACCTCCCGAGCACCTCTTTAAAATGCTGCAATTTCACATTGCCGAAAAAAAAAACAAAAAAAAAAACCGAATGGAGCTCATATCAGCCTTTAAATCGCTACTATGAAAATGCATAAAATCAACTGAAATTTCACACACAGTTTGAACAACACATGACCGCCATAGAAAGTTGTTATCCAAAGAGGCCTAGGGGGGGACTCCAAATTTGCTTTTGCATTCCTCAATGTACTCCTTCAGATCAAATGGTCTGCTAGAAGCCTAGAAACATGGTATCATTGTTACCACGACCAATCGGCATCACAAGTTCGCTACATGTCTATCAAACACCAGCAGAAGAATTAACTGGTATTAATTATGTGATTAATTTATTATAATGCTGGATGTTATAATTGCAGAATTAAAATAAACTTACCCGCCAAGTCCAGCCATCCAGTGTTTCTGCTGAAAAGAATGCGTCCAGATTATAGCAAGGCTTTTCTCGGAAGTAAGCAACGATTCCAGAAAATATCTTGTCGAGTACATCACTTCCTTCTGGAGCTGAATCAATACCTTTGCAAACAGGGTCAACTGGGTATCTTGGAGGTCTATCATATTGAGCTGCTACTGAAAAGAAACTGTCCAAAAAGTTTTTCAACTCTTCAGCAGCATCCAGTGGTCTGTTAGCCATAGTTAGAGGGAGTTATGGGTTAATCGATCGGAAACTAGCATAACGAATTGAGTTAGCAATTAAAAGCCATGAGAAGTGAAAGACTTGGACGGTTAAATACATGCAAGTATTGAGCTTGTTTTGAAGGATAGCAAGACCATTTGCTTTAGCAGCAACTTCATCAATTTCAGACCATGACTGTTTTATGGTTTCTTAGCACCTCTCACTCGAATCCTTCATGTGGTCAGAAAATCAGACCCAACAATTCAAAACATTCTCTGGGGTAGAAATTTAGAGAGGAATACGAGGATATTATGTAAAATAAAGAACTCGGGCGGAAGACGCTAGTGCCCCTGGTGCGATGTGAGGATGTTTCAGCCGAAACCAAGCAGCAAGCACTATAGCAAAAACAAATGGTGATCAAATTGTGTTTCTATATTGATTACGAGTACTGAATTTAGTGGATATTCAAAATAATTTACTTCCTCAATCCTCCGTATGATCCTCCAAAAACCATAACTGGGGTGGAATCGGCCGGATATTTTTTCTTAATGTGTAGGAGCACTTCAGCGTAATCTGGTAAAGCTTGAGCAGAGCTGCAGTATCCGCGGAGATTTGCATCTTTTAGTGCTTCGGGGATTGATTCTCCGTAGAGACGATGCTGCATTGGAAATTATAGGTGAAAACGAAGCATTAATGTTCAACCTTTAATCTCGGTGTGCGAAAGCCGACTAATTAAAATAAAAAACAAAATAATAATAATAATATTTTAGCCGAAAGGAAAGATGGATTTCTCTGAGAATTTTTCTACTCACCTCTATGTACACTTGTAAAGCACCAAATCGAGCTACATTATCAGAGAGGATTCCTATAGAACCAAGATCATCATTCAAAGAGGATTCCTCTCCGAGATAGGCAAATATTGGAGCCATTTTATTGGCACTCCTCCGATGCTAGAAGCTCACTACATATCTAGGCCGAAAGCCTTGTAACTTTCAGGCCTTAATCGAAGTGATCAAGTGTTTAGTGATAATAAAATGTTTTAAACACCTGATCCGATGAGGCCAGAGAATCAACCTTCACTTTTCCATGGTGATTTCTTGCACCAGAAGGCCCTTGCACTCCAAGTCTTGGTATTTTTTATGGTGAAACACAAAACACACTTGTTGGGAAGAAAAGAAAATCAGTCATGGTGAAGCACAGAACATTTTGTAGTTTAGTTAACGTTGTTCTTTGATCCGAATCTTGATTGATTAAGATGACCCTGTCCATGTTAGACAACGCAGCTTTCACGTAACTGTTGCCATGAGCAATGGCTCGAAGGCGAAAATACAGCTTGGACTGTTCAAAGTCAGCTCGAGTAAGGTTTCAGTGGGTTATCTTGTTAGATCCAATTTTGAAGCTCAGGCCATTACTGTTTTTTTTTTAATCAATTTAAACTCATAAAAAAAATAAAAAATCATATTTTCTTAATTACCATCCAAACTCTTGATAGTTCTTGGAATTAGTCTACCTGAACACGTCATTATTGATTACGAACTTATAAATCCAATCAAATATATCTATACAGATATTATCAAGAAAAATTTACTTTTCAGAATAATAATAATTTTTTATTTAAGATCCAGGTGTATTTTCAAAATAATCTTCATGGATCAGCAAGGGTAAACCTATATCTTTAATATATTAAAAAAATATATCATTCATGATATTCACGAATATTATCATAAAACTTGATTTAGAATAAATCAAATATCCACGGCCTTAAAATTTTAACATAAATGGGCTACAGTTTAAGCCCAGTTAGACCATCTGAGCTTCGATCAAAATTACCTTCTTTTCCCATGTTGTAGGGCCCAGTTATAAATACTAGAAGTATTTAAAAAAATCAATCAACCAATTAAACCATAAAAACTAAAAAAATATTAATGAAAAAAACCAAATTGAGAAAAAAAATTGATCAAACTGATTTAAAAATCATAAAATCAACTTAATTTGGTTCGATTTCGGTTTTAAAAACTGAAATCAAGTAATCAAGCCATACTCAATATAAATTGTAAATCCAAGGGTATAAATAAAAAACTAATTGGCATAATTTCATTAACCCTAGAAATCCCCCCCTCCTTTCCTGTTGAAAATAACCGTCAAATGTTTATTTCTCTCGTTCCATCTCTTTCCTTTATTATCTCCTCTATTGAAACTTGAGAGGTTGTCACATATAACCTCTATCTTTCCTATTTTGGTATTCATTTACTCTGTTGTGTTTATTTGTTGGTTATTAGCCTTGGTTAATGTTTGTTTTTCTTCTCTAATGTGTTGTTTTCTTTTCCAATTGTATAGATTATTCACACTCTTATTTTGTGTTTATTAGCTGTATAGAAAATAAAAAGTCTTTAATGCGTGCCAACTATTATGTTTTGACAGGTTTGTTATTGCTGAAATTAGGCTGAGATTATCCCTTATTATGATCACTAACCTGTTTATTTTTATGTTTTAAAGGTTTTTTGAATAAAAATTTAAATTTTTTTATTTTAAATTAAATTTTTTTTTTATGTTATCAAATCATTTTAATGTGCTGATCTTAAAAATAATTTTTAAAAAATAAAAAAAATATTATTTTGATGTATTTTCAAGAAAAAAATATTTTGAAAAACAACCGTAATCACATTCTCAAACATCTCTACTTCTTAAATATATGCTTTCATGTTTCCATTAAAAATTATTGATGTGACTTTGTGTTTTCAACTTTTATTTTTATTTTGTTTGTTGGCTAGTGTGATGCTCATATTACTTTTTTATTTTTGAAAATATAAAATATTTAGATAAATAACTAACACCTTTCTTAATAATAATAATAAAAAGTTAATAATAAATGATGTAGCTTAACTAGTAAAGTCTCAAGTTTACTCTCCAGATATTACCAGTTCGAGTCACAAACCTCAAGGTCACTGGAGGCTTACATGATAATTAACTTCAGGGCCCGTGAGATCAGTCGAAGTGCGCACAAAGTTGTCCGAACACCTACGTTAATCTTAAAAAAAATACAATAAAAGAGTGACTAAGAGATTATATTTTCCGGTCACAAAAAAAAATAATTGGGATTGACTGAACCAAACCGATTCCCAGTTTAGTTTAATCCATTTTCCTAAAAAAACTCATC
>Ga0307517_10006390_pt1 | contig 17467 bp, 12 predicted proteins | sample 23_EM_MG_FD_194515 | JGI IMG/M metagenome (GOLD analysis project Ga0307517, IMG submission 194515) | Populus trichocarpa ectomycorrhiza microbial communities from riparian zone in the Pacific Northwest, United States - 23_EM | ecosystem: Host-associated > Plants > Roots > Unclassified | place...
CCTAATGAACCACGTATTAAAATTTGAGGATGCGGCGAGATGATATGGGGGAGATAGGGAACAGGGTGCGCCAAGGACGAAGATCATGTGATGTCGTTCTCTCAAACCCACTGATATGAAAAGGACAACGGAATATCCTCTTCACACTTTAAATTTTATAATTAGTCTTCTTTGAACTAAATATATATACTTTGTCTCCAAGAAATATAAAAAGACCTACTTCGTCGCGTCGATTGGACGCGACGATAATTAGAACTCCGCACTTTACATAAGCATTTTCTGACGCGGTTCGAAGGGCGTGGTAAAAACAGGACTATATTTTCCCCTATCTTGATGAATTTTTTTCATGATGCTCGTGGTCATCGTCACGACTCTGTATTGTTTTGATTTCTCCCAAATATTGTCTTCCAAATCCCAATCCAATTACTCAGTGCAGTCCATCGTCCACAGTTCTTCTGGATCCGATGTTCCGATGTCCTCTAATTCAATAGTGACAGCCACCTATGTGACATGTGACTGGCCCTTTCTTGATCATCGTCATCACTTTCTCTGCACTTTCTCTACCTCAAACACATTTACAAGCTTCTTCCTGATGTTGTGTCACGCTTTCCTGCGAATGATCGTGTGCTCGTTTCTTGGTGCTTTGATATCTCCGAGTCGCTTGGTTGCTGAATAGTCCGTCAGACGGAGCGGCTGGACAAATTCTTGACGAGCGCTGCGATTACTTACCCCTCACCCTGGCTATGAAGGCCTCTACAGGCCGTGCCTGTATTTTGTACTAGCGAAGATCCGGACAAAGTAGCTTGGGAATACCGCCGTGGAAGTACTTAACAGGATTGGAGTTTTGAAGGACTTGACCTCGAGCGACTGAGATTCGGCGAGTGGATTGGGGGTTCTGTTTTGCAGTTCCGTTGTGGGTGGCTTCATTAGTTTGCGTATTCCTAGGTGGTCCTAACGCATGGGTTCGCAAGTGTTCGAGGTACCAAAAGGTTGGATTCACTTCAAAAAGCGCATGGGTATACTTCAAGCAACCTTTCCATGTTCCCCTATTTGAATAATAATATCTGGCCAGGTCCATGTCATCGTCGACATTGTAACTTAATGCCTCCATCTCTCCTTGTCCCCATTTTCCATTTTATCCGTCTCGTCCTCTGAAGGAGAAATATTTTTGCTGGATCACCACTTCTTCCTACCTCCCCTTTCCGCTGCTTTAGCATCCCTTTATTGTCCGCGTTGGCGAACCCATCGTGTCAGGCTGGCCACGGAAGTGTCGGCGGTTATGTCGGACTGGTGAGGATTGCTATGCTTCCGATTGTGGTACTTAACCGACGAACGATGTTCTGAACTTGTAGACGCGATACATCGGACGCCGGACGTCGGACACTGGAAATGTGAAGCAAAAATTTTCCCAAGACAAGTCGCGGCATTTCTCCCGACCATATTGCCTACTCTCTTCCCATCTTTGTGGATCCCTGAGCGAACAATCTGGGTTCGTCGTTGGCATCGCGTACATAAGGGCCTTCCATTGAACTTATGTTCGGGTCAGGCGATTGCTACGCGACGGCGAGATGGGCTCAGTCACTTCTCTATGAGAACTGGAATGGGTTGACCTGCCGAAATCCTCACACCTGCTACGCTACACGGGAACTTATCACCTATTACCTCACCAAGCTGGACGACCTTTTTATAAATGAAAATTTTATTCAAGGTTTTCTCCAAACATTCCCGCTTTTTTTTTTTTGTACGACCATGCCTGTATTTCTGTCCCTCAATCACAGTGATTGTCACCATGTTGCTCTGGAAATCTGCAACATCGCGAAAGCAACGCCAATCTTACTCAACTGGGCCAAAGTCGAAGCCCCTTACTGGAAACCTGGTGGATTTTCCGCTTCAAGACGTTGCCAATGTCTTAAATGGGGTAAGAAGTATAACAGTGAGTCAAACAATGCAATCGTCCATTCCCAACGTTTAGGCCATAGGCAGCGCCCTCCATATCAACGCTCTTGGCAGTCATGTCGTGGTAGTGAACAAATTGGAGGTCGCAGTCGAGCTAAGTATTCGAAAGGCGTGCAAGAATATACTCGGACCAACCGGAATACCCTATCCAAGAGCTCTGAGACAACAGGACCCGTGAGCATATACTGCTTTACGATATCTGATGTACGCTTCCTCAGAATGAGCTGGGATCACAATTTTGGACTCATGCGGTACGGTGAAGCATGGCGGTATCGAAGGCAGATATGCGAGGAACATTTTCGCAAAGAAGCCGCCAAGAACTATCACAACATCATATCACAAAAGGTTCACGCAATGCTCGATAGATAATGATTTCCATGTATCGTCTGTGAGTTAGGAATGACCTTGGACGTCAACTGAGGTCGCTTGGTTCTGGTACTGGCGATAATTGCGATTGCGATTCAGGGAGAGCTATTGGTAGTTAATCCGCAAGCCTCTCTCACGAACATTCCTCTCTTCGAGCAGCAACAAGTTCAGGAGTCTCCAGAATCCGAACAACCTTATCCGCTATCAACGGTAATAATGGCGCCTAACAATAACGTTATTGAGTGTCATACTTCCAGGAATATCGAAGTGCCGGAATCTTATTACTCGGCGCCACCGACGGTCTCGCGATAATCAGTCATCATTTTCTTCGCCGTCACTGACGTAAAGAGACGTCGACGCCTTCGACACTTAGTCCTGCTTCACCGTTCTTTGGCTCACTTGATAGTCAGATGGATGGATTTGAAGATGTGAACGTACATCTATGTAGTTACATTGCAGTACTACTCACCTTTTTGAAAAATATAATTAGTTCTTGTCACTGTTTCAACTTCCTGATCGTATGTAGAACGGGCTCAATTTTGACAGATGCCGGACAGTTTCCTATATATCCAAGGGTTGGGTTACGCAGGTACAAAAATTTTGAGGGGCGTTGCGGAACGGATTCTTGATTAGGAAATTTACCCATCAGATCAAAATCGTGATCGAGGTCCAAGTGATTCCGCTCCTCATTCCATCTAGCCATACCATCCCTTTTATACCGCTCTATCTGCCAGAGGTTGCCCACAACACCTGCAACCGGAGGGCTGAAAATTGAGCCAGGAATGGCCTCTGATGCCACATTGGATGAGCTCAAGTCTATGTAAGTCACTTACTTGCTGCCTTACATTGGGCCACGAGAAAACATTATCGCTTTCTGATCTTAGGGATATCAACTACTACGCTGCTCTTGTTGCCTTCTGTACGTTGAATTCAGTCCATTTTACCACACCACTTCCCGCTCACCACGACAATTACATGGGCAGCCATCCTCCTGTATGACTATTGCCTCACATTTGCGGCCGAAGTGGAGAGGTGTTGGAGTGCTCACCGGCTTAACTGGAGTTTAGGATTCTTTTACTTGAATAGATATCTGACACTCTTCGGCCATGTCCCAATAATGATTGAGTTCTTTTGGTCGACCTCCAACCCAAACAAAACTGAGGTGAGTATCTCGCTACCCAAAGGCCCGATGATGGTGTGAGGTGGAAAACATACTGACGCGCAACCTCTCAGGTGTTAGTGTTTATCTACCTCTCGAAAATTTCAATGAAATATACTCATATCTTCTCTCCAGTTGTCACCACTTGCAATCCTTTCACCAATATCAAGCCATAGTGATTCAGGTGGTCGTTGGCTGTAGGCTTATTCCAGCTGAAATCCTTTGAGACGTTGCTGATTATTATTATTTTCGCCTAATAGGTATGTTAATCATGCGCATGTATGCCTTATACGGACGGAGTCGAAAAGTGCTTGCTTTATACATCGTCGTTGCATTTGTTATCTTGGTCATAGCCTGCGTGAGTCTCAATTTCAGTGGACTCTGTACCCAGCCTGATATTCAATTGGTGCTCTTGTGGTATGTAGTGGGTGATGCTAGGTGGAAAAAAAGAAAATCCTCGCGACGTGCAACTGCACATCGGTTGCGGTGGAACTTTGAGTCGAGAACAGTAAGTACTTCGCTACAACATAGGTTCAAGTTCGTTTAACTCACTTTTTTTCTTTTCCCTTAGAGGCATCCGTGAGTCGTGCTCACAATTGACTTCTTGCCCTGATGAGATACATTAGCTTTTGGCCTACATAGGATTGGGAGCAGCCTGGACCGCAACTCTCATCTTCGATTCCCTTGTCTTTTGTATGACTCTTTACAAAGCTATCATCGTCCCTCGTCCAAGTGGAGTGAACATCATGGACATCTTATTGCGTGATGGTGAGCGTTAATGCCCTGGGGGCCCTTTTTCTTAAACAAAATAAATACCCAGGAACAATCTACTTCGGGTAGGCTTCATATTCTATCTTGATTCCATTCTGTATTCGATGAACGCGTGCACAGAGTAATGTTGGTGTCCAATTTGGCTAATGTCTTGACATTTATGGTAAGGGAAGATCCCTATCTATCACCTCATTTCTGAAATATTTCTCCTTGTTCCCCCAGCTTGGTGGAGTGAACACTCTTCGTATCACCTTTTCATCAAATATGATAGCTAATTTATATGCGTAGTCCCTAACAAGAGGCGTAGCGACGACATTCGCCAATGTGTAGGTTCATGATTATAATGACCCCAAGTGGTGCTGAAGTGCAATTTAACTTGATAGTATGTCCTCTGTGATGATATCACGCCTTATGCTCAATTTGAGAGACCCTTCCCTACTCTTAAACGGAAGGCGTGCTCCATCTATCACATCGACACCCGCATTGACGTACCCGATCATTCCATCTGTTGAGTCGGAATACCCGCCCCAAACATCCGAAGCAACGCCATGCCCTGGGGTGGGCCCTTCCTAACCTGGCCGTTCACATACGATGTACCATTAATCGGCCAAGGAGACGACTCGCAGTTCGTTTTCAAGCTTCTTGTTTCCAGCCTGCTCATTGATTACTCTACCCATTAGAAACCGGTGAATGAGTAGGCAAAGGAGTAAGTGCGCAAGATTGATCTGGTAATTTAAGCTGACACAAGGTGGGGAAAATTCAGGATTAACCGATAGTGGAGGTGGAAGTGACGGTAAGCACGCAAGGCTAAGCTAACGAAGGTTGGTGCTTACCAGCAGTTGGGTATCAGATCGGCGATGTTGCGCGTTCAGACCCTAACATTCCCACTGGAACAGTTGTAATCATACTAATTTAAATAAATGTCATATAATCTGCAAGATCTACGCTCCGCGACGTTCGCATTACCGTACATATCACGTAGGGGAAGAAAACACGCTGGCAGTTCACGGCAAAGACGGCAAAGTTTCTGGATGCTCGTCGCACTGGCAGTGTTCACGACAGCGACCACAATATATGCCTCCAGCCCAACGCTCCAGTACGCCTCAACTCTTGCAGGGAGTAGGAACCGTCTCTTCAAAGTCATTGAACCCTCACCTCTGGCAGAGCTCTCCAGGAAGCACGAAAACATCCCCTGTCGCTGCCCGCAGGCACGACGGTGGTGTTCAGTTGCCCTATCATGCGACTACCTCTGCGGGACAAAGTTCATCCAGAAGAAGTGATTATGGTCCTGCTATGCCCCTGGGAGGTGATTCGAAAGATGCTCTGCTGGGTGGTCGATTCAAGGCTCGAAGGAGGAGGAAATCATAGCGGATGGTCGATAAAGTGCGATTTTCTCTTCACTTTCTAAGTAATCGTATCTGAAAATTTCCGAAGAATCGTGGCGAATCCTATGTAATTAGTCAAGAAGTGGGCCTTTCTTCGATCCGGACATTGCGGATGTTAGTTCATTTCCCAATGCCGTTAGCTCCCGTAAATGGTTGACGCGAAGCTACCCACCACACCCTCAACCTTCCGATAACTATCGAAAACCCTCCAATAAGTAATATATGAGCGAGGTTCCTGTGGGCGCGAGACCCAGTTGAGCCGATATCCAAGTTGACAAGAGGTGGCCAGGGATGAACTACGTTGCGTTGTTAACGAGAACACGGGTGAGTGAATATCATGTTGAGTGACGGCAGAGAAGCCACCTCCCACGAATATTACACAGCACCTCGCAAGACTTCTTAGTCATGTCAATTGACACCAACACGCGAGGTTAGTGCCGTTGATGGAAACATACCCGTGTCCTGTGGCCCATACCCTGACAGATCAACAACCCTACCTATCGTGTGGGCAAGGGCTTTCGCGGATACCGGTGTGGGTATCCCTGGGGTATGTAATGACAATATCATTAGAACCCATTCTCCTGATTCTACGTAAGCACGCGGCTCTCCAACGAAACCATCAGTTCTCTGGAACGTGATCCCATTGACTAGACGATTCTGGGACAGCCACCAAGGTCTTCTGACCCCTCAGATCCGGTTTCAGCTGTCGAGAGAACTTCTATTCTACCTATCATTCTTGCGCACTAGTCCTTATCCTTCTGTCCGCACCGCAAGGTGAAGCTATTTCCGTTAGCCATATTATCCTTCCCTCTCGCTCCCATACCGTTCTAAGAACGAAGGACCTTTTGTTACACTGCATGATCCCAGCCGCGCGGAGCTGTGGTGGTTTCAGGAATGGCCTCTGATGTAACATTGGCTGAGCTGAAGTCCTTGTAAGTACTTGCAGCCTCACTTCCTACCGGGAGATGTTTTTGTTGACTATTTTCTGTATTTTCTGTTGCCTGACCTTAGGAATGCCGACTACTATTTATATCTTGTTTCTTTCTGTACGGTCCATTTCATCACATCACCTTTCGCTCACGAGGATTTTACGGGCAGCCATCCTTCTGTACGACTATTGCCTCACATTTGTTGCCGAGGTGGAGAGGTGTTGGGTGGGCGAGTTCAACTGGGCGACAGGATTTTTCTACCTGAATCGTTATGTGACCCTTTTCGGCCATGTCCCGATAATGCTGGAGTACTTTTGGTCAACCCCAAACCCAAATAAAGCTGAAGTGAGTATTTTGCTCCCCCGAAGCCTCTCTTCCTGGTCTGCGGTCGAAAGACACTGACGTACTGCCTCGTAGATGTTAGAATTTATCACCTCTGGCACTCGAAAATTGCAATGAAATATTTTGTCCAGTTGCCACCACTTGAGATCGTTTCACCCATACCTAGTGGTTGTGATTCAGATAGTCGTTGCTTGTGAGTATGCCCATTCATTCCGAAATCCTATGAAACGAATTTTCCTTCCGATATAGCCATGTTAATCATGCGAATGTACGCCTTGTACGACCGGAGCCGAAAGGTGCTTGCTTTGCACATCGTTGTTGCAGTTGCTATCGTGTTCGGGGCCTGCGTGAGTCTTTATTTCACTGGGAATCAGCATCTAGCCTCATGCATTTCTGATCTTGTGGTATACAGTGGGCGATGCTGGGTGGAAAAAAAGAAAAATATCTGGATGTCCAGGTAAAAATTGGCTGCGCTCCAAATATGAGTCGAGAGAGGTAAGTACTTCACCCTAAAGTCGTGTTCAAGTTCAGATAACTCCAAACTTTTCACCCCTTCCTTCAGAGCCATACGTGAGTCGTGCTAGCAGAAGACTTCTTACTCTGAGAGATTCTCACCTTGGCCCACGCAGGCCTTGGAGCAGCCTGGGTCGGAATGTTCGTCTTCGATTCACTTGTGTTTTGTATGACGCTTTACAAGTCTATCGTCCTTCCTCGCCCAACTGGGGTGAACATATTGGACATTTTATTTCGCGATGGTAAGCTTTATCTCTTCACACACTAAATTATACTTAATAAATATGTAAGGGGCGATCTACTTTGGGTAGGTTTCCCTTTTTCTTTCTAATTTACTTTCTGGATGAACACGTGGACAGGGTAATTGTAGGGTCCAACTTGGCTAATATCCTGACATATATGGTGAGAGCAAATTGGATGTTATCACCTCGTTTCTGAATGATCGCTCTATTTTCTCCTAGCTTGGTGGAGTAAAACCTTTATGTCCCTTCTCACTTGAAGTGATGACTAATTCCTTCACATAGCCCTTTGCGAGAGGTGTTGCAACGTCATTCACGAATATGTAGGTCCATAATTTCATCGTCCGCAGTGGTCGACTAAAGTGCGATATAGCATATCGTCTGTGATGATATCACGCCTTGTGCTTAATTTGAGACACCCTTCTCTGCGAAGGCATGCTTCATTCACATCAACGCCCGACATGACGTATCCGAACTTCACATTTGTTCAGCCGGAACGCTCAAACCGAACTTTCGAATTTGAGGGTCACATTTAGTGATGCCGCATATTAGATGTAGATCTGATATAGCTTTGAGGTACTGTTAACGTGCTTTTACTTAACATAAAATTCTATGGTATAGTGCAGTGGAAGGCATCTGTATAACTCAATTTGATAGTTCGATGACGAGTGGGCGAAAGCACGGAGTGCCTTCCAACCCCAGACTATTGCCGTAGATCAATTCCTTCCTTATCCGGGATCAGCGGCCATGGATAATGATGAGGAGAGGTGGACGAAACCATGGAGGACGAGGCCTGGGCTTATTTGCACACTTTCCCAGCTACTGCATCTGAATTACATCCAGCACCTGTAGACTTTCCGAGGAATCCTACCTGAACACGAACACGGATGAGAGTGTCTTATCCTCAGAAAGTGGGTCTTCTTCGACCCAGACATCGAGAATAGGACCAGGTATTCACAAATCAGTTTCTCCCCGAGTTCAAAATTTCAACCTGTGTAGGGACCTTGAACCCATCCTAGGTCCCAACACCACGGATTCCCGTGGAACATTTACTCCCTTACCTGCCCTCCATTTTCCACCGAAATCGGAAGAGCCTCAGGTTGGGATACGCCTTCCAACCTTGACGACGAAGAAACCGAAGTCTCTGGGTGCATGCAGACTGGCCTGGATTGAGCACAGAAGGAGAATTGGTTCATTAGTCCCCTGACGACTTTGACGACGCACTACGATTTGGCGGCAGCAGTTATTTTCTCATGAATTACAACTATTTCCCCCAAGATGGCCGGTCCAGCTTACGCTCAATGTATCCTTCCACCTTCGTCTGCATATTCCAGAACGAACGAACCCAATACAAGCCACTATTTATACTAGCTAGGCTACTCGAGGCAAGAAACAAGCCATACTACAATATGACTAGATTAGATGAAGACGAATCAAAAGGAATCATAAATTTAAAGGAATCATAACGATGGAGCTTGTAACCCAAGGAAGATAAGATGAGAAACTCAGATAAGATAAGATAGGATGGAAAGACGAATATTGGTTGTTACAGAAACCAAACCCGATTTCAATTGACTGTTTTAGATACCCTGCGTTGGTGTCCCGGGTCCCTTGTGGGTCCCCACATCACATCAGCGACAGTTCATTACGAGGCCTAGGTTTAGTAACTCCCCGAGAATCATGTCATTTATTCCGCAAGTCTTCTAGCTCACTCTTGGCCGCTCCTTAGATAACATCCCTATTTCTTATTCTCGAAACTCGTGCGGGCGCCGAGGGAATCATTGAACGTCCCACGGTCGTATGGTCCGCGGATGGAATGACATTACATAGGACCTTCGTTGGGTTCGCCGATACTACCGAACTACGTGAGTGAGGCTGCGCTGTTTGTTCTAGCAAGCTTTGTAATGGATTTCTGACCAGCCAAACCAAAGCCAAACTGGCGACGAGCCAGAGGATGAACCAATACTATTGACCTGCACTATAGCACCAGCGTACTCGTTAGAGGTATACCGCGACGGAAGAGTCCATTTTCGTGCCCACTCCGCATCCCCCGCGCTGGCTCATGCGCAGGCCTGACAGCAGCCTCCACAACAACAGAATTCGGCTACTGATCGAAGAAGCCCCGCTCTTGTGGATCTTCGGAAGGGGTGACACATTCATGAACCCGACCAACCAGGTTCCCGTTGGCTGTATGTCCCGCGGGCACCTTTCGTTGGAGATCTTTGGTTATGCTGACGAGGATGCAGAATCATGACATCGCGTAGAGATGTAGGGGTCCTAGGCTTTCTCAAATTGAGCGTAAGGCGTGATAACATGACAGAGGATATACTATAGCAGGTTAAATCGTCATTCAGTCGTTAGCCAACTGCTGCGGACAATGAAATCATGGTCCTACATATTGGTGAATGTCGTCCCTACTACACCTCTCGTAAAGGGCTAAGTATATATACTAATCAGTTATCATACCCAACGAGAAGGAAAATGAAAGGTCTCACTCCACCAAGCTGGGAGGAATCTTTCAGAAACGCGGCGATAATATCGTACTTTCACTCACCATAAATGTCAAGATATTAGCCAAATTGGACACCACAATTACCCTGTGCACGCATTCATCCAGAATCGAATTAGAAGGAAGAAGTGAAGCCTACCCAAAGTAGATCGCCCCTAGATATTTATTAGAAAAGAAGAAAATCAAAATTTCATAGAACTCACCATCGCGTAATAAAATGTCCAGAATGCTCACTCTATTTGGGCAAGGGAGGATGATAGATTTGTAAAGCGTCATACAAAACACAAGTGAATCAAAGACGAGCATTCCGGCCCACGCAGCTCCTAGGCCTGTGTGGGCCAAGGTGAATATATCTCGTCAGGATACGACGTCCCCTGCCAGCACGACTCACGGACAGCTCTGAAGGAGAAGGGTTTGAATTATAGTACTTGAACCCAGTGTCACGGTGGAGTACTTACTTTTCTCGACTCAAATTTGCTCCGCACCCAACGTGTATCTGCACGTCCCGAGATTTCTCCCTTTCCCCACCCAGGATCGCCCACTATATACCACAAGATGAGAAATGGAATATCAGGTTAGGTGCTGATCCGCTAAAATTAAGACTCACACAGCCCACGACCACGACAATAACTACAATAGCAATGTACAAAGCCAGGACTTTTCGGCTCTGCTCGTACAAGGCGTACACGCGCATGACTAACATACCTACATTGGGAGAAACAATGTAATCAGGATCGTCTCAAAGTATTTCAGAAAGAATAGGCATACAAGCAACGATCATCTGAGTCACAATGGCTAGGTATTGGTGAAACGATTGCAAGTGATGGCAACTGGACAAATATCCAGATTTCAATGTTGCATTTTGTAGCGCCAGAGATGGATGAATACTAACATCTGTTACACATCAGTGTCTTTCAGCCTCGCCTCGAGGGTAACAATATACTCACCTCAGTTTTGTTTGGGTTTGAAGTCGACCAAAAAAACTCCAGCATTATCGGGACATGGCCCAAGAGGACTAAATATCGATTCAAGTAGAAGAGTCCTAAAGCCCAGTTAAACTGGCCCATCCAGCACCTCTCCACTTCGGCGACAAATGTGAGACAATAGTCGTACAGAAGGATGGCTGCCCGTAAAATCCTTGTGAGCGAGAGGTAATGTGATGAAATGGACCGTACAGAAGGAAACAAGATTTAGGTAGTAGTCGGCATTCCTAAGGTCAGGTAACAGAAAATACAGAAAATAGTCAACAAAAACATCTCCCGGTAGGAAGTGAGGCTGCAAGGACTTACAAGGACTTCAGCTCAGCCAATGTTACATTAGAAGCCATTCCGAGTAGACGAAGTGACAAGCTTTGGACGAGCATCTTATTATACCTCAATCACCCAGATTCCGATGTTGATAATCAAGAACCCGACCTAGCTAAGGCTCAAACTGATGGCTAAGTGGTTTGAATTTGGTTCAACTGATTACACCGGTACTAGTCAACCTTAGAAGCTCTTATCATTGCCAAGGATTAGGCATGTTACGCTACTCTTGCACCACTCATTCCGAGCCATTCGCACGACTCACCACAGAGTCCATGACTCAATACATCAATTATGCGTACTTCTCTTGGACACCATCCGGCAACCCGAGGTCTATTTGAGGTATAACACATCGAGTACTTGGGAATATTTTGGAGGCTATCCAAGTCGGCCTTAGTCCATGGAGATCAGGTTCTGGAGAATGGAAGCGTGGGCTTCGATGCGGCACCGTGTTGGTCAGAAAGCCATACTTAGAATAAAGAACATACATTTTACGTATGGATATAGACTTGTTTTTGAGGGCCATTGCTGCGCATGGCAATACGAGTCTTCAAGTTCTTCTTTCTTTTTGTTGGATTCCACCTACTGACAATTGAAGTTGGTTGTAAGGTTGGTGTGGTGGCCTCAGGCCGTAGGCTCACCTGCTAACACGGATCCCTGAAGATCCAGGCTTGAATTTCAGGTTGGTAGGTACCCTCATTTTTGAAAAAAAAAAATATGTTTTATTTGAATGCAGTTCAACGCGTCGCAAACACCTCGAGGATGAACCGGTCTCTCAAACTCCGAAATGAGTTTTTCGAAGAATTACTCATCTGAGGATATGTCAGCTGACGCGGCAGACAGCGAGGCGACTACTTCGTCTCACTCAGGTTCTTCTCGTTTCATACTTCTTTTCTCCTCGCGTCTGCCGCATCCTCGAACATTTTGCTTGCTGTATCTCATCCTTCGAGTTTCAAATGTCTGACCCGGCGCATTCTCCTGGAGGCAGTCACAATGACCCAGAGGATCATCAGGATCTCCAGCCTCCTGCTCGTATTCCCCGCACCCACATCAATGCTATTGCCATCAACTCTTTTAAGGCTCTTTCTCTTAAGGCCAAATTGAAGGTCTGCAAGGAAATCGAAGATCAGAATGATGCACGCCACGAGAGGACTCGTCTTAACGCTACAGATCCCGACAATCATCCCGAACCTGGATCTGAGACAGCATCTCTGTTCTCCCTCGATGACGGAGACCTCGAAAAGCTCAAGCGCCCCTCCTTCGCCGCCCTTTTCAAGGACGTTATGCCCACCTACATCGCCAACTGGCTCTTCGAGCACCATCCTCTCGATGTGACAGATCTCAAACGCAATCCGGACAATGATGAGGACTCGCGTATCGCCAAACGCCGCTGCATGGATGGAGACCATTTGCAGCCTCGCGCTACAGACGTTTCCGCTGACCTCCAATTTACTCAGCTCCTCTACGAAACCGCAGATTGCGGGATGGTACCCCTTCCGCTCTTCTTGAACCACGCTCTCAGCTACATCTCTATCAATGGCGCTAATTTGCCGACTTTTAAGGCTAACCCTAAGCCAGGAGAAAAGAAAGGCTTCACTATAATAGATTGCAAGAAACTTCTGGGCAGACTGGATCTTGCGGAGCTGACCATGACGCATGCTGAATGGTCTGAAGCCGCTTATAACTGCTATCGCTTCCATTCCGAGCGGGATATCCACGGTCCCACTGGAAGCTACGCGTCTTGGTGGGATAAACACTTCGGCTTCTTCAACCTGCAAAAGGACAAGGTGAAGTACTATGATGCTTGGAGATCGTTAGAGCTTGAGTTGCGCCAAGAATTCTACTCTCAACCGACCACCTATGATGGTGCTTACTATGCGCGCAAGTATGATATTATGAAGAATATCTTTGATGCCAAATCAGAAATTGCTTCAATGGTATCCACATCGCAGTCTCGATCTCAACGCAACTTAAACCCCTCCTCCACCTCCTTTCCGAAGGGCAGCGACAAGGTCTCTCCCCCTGCCTGCTGCATCCTTTGCGGAGAAAAGGGCCACTTACTCGCCTCCCACACCAATGATAGGTCGCCACCAAAATTTCGGGACGGGAGGTTACCTTATGCCAAGTATATCGATGGCGCCTTGCGCAACTCAGACGGTAAGGAGATCTGCATCAAGTGGAATGTCCGCAACAATTCCTCCTGCGATCATGGGAAGGACAGATTGCACATCTGTTCCTTCTGCGGCGGCTCCCACAATGCCTTCTCCTGGACTTGCCGCCCAAAATATGCCAACCTCTGAGGACTTCCTCCACTTTGTTTCACATTCCCACAAAGCTTTAACGTATACAAACTTCTCTTCTTCTATTAAACGCCGCATTTTTAATTCCGATCTCCATTCTAATTCTCATATTTTCAACAAAATTATTTCTCCTTATGATCCTGATGCTTTTGATAACTTTCTCCGTAAATATAATATTCTTCATTTCTACCCTTTGCTTGTTCATAATCTTGTTTCGGGTTTTCCCATTGGGTCTATGCCTCAAATGGCTAAAACCACTATTATCCCGAACCATCCCTCTTGTATCCCCTTTATGGATGACGTTTATAACTACCTTACAGAGGAAGTCCGAGATGGTCGTATGTCAGGCCCACTTTCTCGTGCTGAAGTCGAATCGACTCTCCGTGGTCCTTTCTTTTCTTCTCCCCTTCTGGTCTCTGTCCAGCCTCAGGCCCCGGGCACACCTGACAAAATCCGCATGTGCAAAAATCTGTCCAAAGCCACGAAAACGGCTAGCTCCGTCAACTCTCATATTCTCAAAGAGTCCTTCCCCACTCGTTTCGATACCGCTTCTCGTGTGGCTGACATCGTAAGTCTGCTCCTCCCATACCTCTATACTCCCCATCTATTCTTCGTGTTTGACTATACTCTATACATCTATCCTCAATTCACAATACTCTATACATTCTCAATTCACTATACTCCTATTCTCAATTCACGATACACCATTCACTATACTCTTGCCATGATTCTGATACTCTATTTTCAGATTGCGCTGGCACCCCCAGGTACCCAAGCGTGCACCTTTGATATTGCGAAATTCCATCGTACTTGCCCGGTCCTTCCTGATCACAAACCTTGGCTGGTCGTCCAAGGTCACCCTGGTGAATTCTACATCGAACACTGCCATCCGTTTGGACTGGCAAGTTCGAGTAGCAACTCTGGGATGATTGGTAATGCCGTGGTTGATATCTGGGCCAAGGAAGGTATTGCTCCAGTCTGCAAATATGAAGACGATTTGAAAGTGTTTCGCTTCCCTGTTGATGATGGGCACTTTTGCGATGGTAACTACTCCTACCTTTATGATCGTAGTGAGTGCATCATGCGCATTCGGGACCTGCGTGTCCCTTGGCATCCTGACAAAGGGGATCTGCAATTCCTCTTTGTCACAGATTATATTGGCTATCGTTGGGATATCCCTCACCGTCGGGTCTCCTTGCCCCCACCCAAACGCTTAAAATTTTTGGAGCGGGTTCGTGTCTTCCTTGACAAATTCTCAGGTCATCGTTGCCACCTCTATGATGTTGAGAGTATTCATGGCTCTCTTTGTCATGTTGCCTTTGTTCATTTGGACAGCCGCTCTCACTTACCCTCTTTATCCAATTTTGCTGCTTCCTTCAAAGGCGACGAATACATTATGCGTTACCCACCTCCTTCAGTCATCTCTGACCTTCAGTTTTGGCATACCACCCTCCAACGTGATGACGTTTCGCGAAAACTCATACCTTGTGGTGACGTACAGGATCTTGGCATTTATGTTGATGCCTCTACCTCCTGGGGTATTGGGATTGTCATCAACGGCTCCTGGGCCGCCTTTCAACTCAAACCAGACTGGAAAATTCCAGGACATGATATTTGCTGGCTCGAAACCGTCACTGTTGAACTTCTTGTATATTTCCTTGAGCAAATGGGATTTCAGAACACTCATCTGCGTATCTACTCTGACAACAAGGGAACCATCGGTGCTTTGTCCAAGGGTCGGAGCCGCAACCGCCCAATTAATCTTGCCATTCGTCGCACTCTCGCTATCCTTTACCCTCTTTTTATATCTCCTGAGATTGTTTTTATTCCTTCTGCAGAAAACCCGGCTGACCCTATCTCGCGCGGAGATCTTGGGTCTGCTGACAAAATGCTGCACCCCAGATTCATGCTCCCTGACGAGCTACAGCAATTTTTCTTTCATGAGTAGTTTGCATCCTTCATTTTCTGCGGCGACACGTGCCGTCGCGAGCTTAGTGGAGGAAGGTCGTCAAGAACCTTCACCGCGCCCCATTAATGCTCATAAGACTCCTTTACCTATTTCTTCTAATTTCGCTCGTAATAGTCCTTCTCTCTCTATCCCTTCTAATTTTTTATCTACTAAACCTACATCTTCTTCTTCTGATCCTTTTTCATGCTACCGTAATATTTTCTTCACCTCTCGCAAGGGCCGGAATCCATCCAAAGGACGAGAAATCAAGCCCAATCCTCTCCGCCCTCTAGTTCCTGCCAAAGATCGTCTCTACTTCTGGCGAACTCCTTATGGAGATGAACACTTCTTTGATCTGGCGTCGAAACTCCCCTTGCCTCTCGCTTCCGCGGCTTGCCTTGCCATTCGATCAGCCCTCGTACCTGCCACTGCTACAACTTATGCAGCAGGTATGAAGCGTTTCACTCAATTCTGTGATCAATGGGATATCCCAGAACCTGATCGCATGCCCGCATCATATGCTCTCCTCTCTGCATTCATCGCCTCCCACATCGGTAAGCAGGCTGGGGCAACCATCAAAACCTGGTTATCCGGCATCCACGCTTGGCATGCTATTAATCATGCACCTTGGTATGGTGACGACAAATGGGTACACCTCTGCCGTACAGTTGCCACCTGTGAGGGCACCTCTCACGAAAAACCCCCACGTCCTCCAGCATCCCTCAATCACCTCCTTGTACTTCGGCATGCTCTGGACCTCTCCCTCCCCTTTCATGCTGCAGTCTGGGGGGCAGCACTCTCCACATTCTTCGGTTGTCGCCGCTTGGGAGAAATTACCGTGCGCAATCTCTCCTGCGCAGACCCTATTTTTAATGTTATGCGCTCTTCCAATGTCATGCTCCGGACCTTACCTGATACAACACGCTCCGTGGACTTCCACATCCCTTGGACAAAGTCTACCAAAGAACAAGGTGCCGACGTCATCCTCACAGCACGTTCCGACAGCCTCTGCCCATGTGCAGCGGTCCTTAATCACTTCATGATCAACAATGATATTCCAGCAGATGAGCCACTGTTCTCCTACAAGCTCCCACATGGTCATTACCGCCCGTTAACCAAGCAGGACTTCTTGTCTTTTGTTAACAAGATCTGGTCTGATGCCGGCCTCCTACACATTAGCGGCCATAGCTTCAGAATTGGAGGGGCTGTCGAATTCCTTCTCGCGGGAGTTCCTCCAGAAGTTGTCGCCGCAATTGGCGGCTGGACATCCCTTGCCTTCCTCCTGTATTGGTGGCGTCTCAAGGAAATTCTTCCTATGAGCACTGCACGAGCCTATAAAAAAAGAGACATTGATCGCTTGTCCCAAATCTTCGAAGAATTTCGCATCCGAAAGAAAATTCCGATGGATTTTCTCAACTCTCTCAATGACATTTCTGCTCCGTAACTTGATAGACCATCTTTTGCCTATACATTGTAATACAATTATCATTTACATTTCTTCCCTCGAGCTCATTGTGGGACCTTGTTGGCCTAAGTTCTCTGTCCTTGCCCAAACCGCCAGTTTGTGAGCCCTCGCTCATTTTGGTACTGCGGGTTTGTTCTTCGGACCTCGAGACTTTACACCACACTCAGAGCCTGTTATTTTGGAAAAATTCGGACTCTTCCCACAAACAAAGAAACAAAGTTTCTTTACCTGCTTTTCCCTCCTAACGCTGGGCCTTGTCGCACTAGCTGACTTATCGGTCT
>Ga0307517_10006392_pt1 | contig 17467 bp, 31 predicted proteins | sample 23_EM_MG_FD_194515 | JGI IMG/M metagenome (GOLD analysis project Ga0307517, IMG submission 194515) | Populus trichocarpa ectomycorrhiza microbial communities from riparian zone in the Pacific Northwest, United States - 23_EM | ecosystem: Host-associated > Plants > Roots > Unclassified | place...
CAGAAGTTTGCATATCCATACTTCATCACGATGATCCCAGCCTGATGCAGCCTTTCGATCACCTCCTTCGGAGGGACACCAATCGCGCTAACAAATAACTTTGCTTTGCTAGCAATAATAATATCCACGAGCTTGCCGAGTTGGCCGTTGGTATAGTCGTACTAAAAGTCCAAGAGTTCAGGGCAATGAGAGATGCTGGAACAATGGGAGCGTACGTTCGTCTTCCTTGCGTTTCCTCCGACCTGTGGTAGGGCAAGGTCGACACCGAAAGGTGCGTCCTTGTCCTCGAGTTGTGATTTCAGCTCGTCGATCGTTCCTTGGAGCATCTTCGGGCTCATGCGAATACCCCCAATGACGCCAATGCCACCCTTGCACCCAATTCAGCTGGCGGGTGCACCAAAAGCAGACAGAAAACATACAGCATTCGTAACAGCGGCAGCGAGTTTGGGTCCGGCCGCAACCTACAGCATCAATTCCGTCAGAACATTTTCCACTCAAAGTTCATTTATGGTCATACTGACATTCATCCCCGCAAGCATAACCGGATGGTTAATCCCAAATAACTTGGTAAGCGGGGTCGAGAGAGCGGGCTTTGAGGGTGGCATAGTGGTGGTATGATGTAGAATTTGCGGGTGGTCGGGATGGGGCGACCCGGGCTTCCCGATCACAATCAGGCGCCACGCTCTTGTTTGGTCACGAGCCCAATCAAATGAAGCATGCGCAGCTGGTAGATACCCGACGAAGAGATGTTGGGGAGGTCATGTAGAATCGGGACGGTCGAATCCAGACACCGAGGACAGATCAAGTGCGCAACCAATCGCTTGCTTCCCGTTTAGACTGGAAGACGTACGGAGTAAGCACTCGTGGGAAACCATCGCGATCCGTTCCGTTCTTCCGCATCCATGTCGTGCCCCGTCGACCATTCCGCTCGCTCCAACCCACCTCTTTCAAACACAGGTGGTTGCCCAGTGGACCACAAAAGTTTCTCCCAGCACTCGCCATCCTCGTCACCACCGGACGAGTGCCCCGTTGACCATCAATCCTCCTCACCCTGGTCGCGCTTCCTTTCTGACCCAAGCAAGGGTGGAAATCATCCGCACCCACACGCACCCGGAAACCTCTCCACAGAACGAGAAACTTCATCGATTCCGCGGTTGGAAGGGGACAAATGGGTGTACCCCTCCGAATCCCAGTTCTTCGCCGCTATGGCCAGAAAGAACCATGACCCCCAGGCAAAAGATATGAAAGTCATCGTCCCCATACATAACGCCGTGAACGAGCGCACGTGGTACGAGATCCTGAAGTGGGAGGAGGGAAGAGGGTCGGACGTTTGTGGTGGGTTGAAGCTTGTCAGCTTCAAGGGAAAATCCCAGGAGCTCAGTCCACGAGCAAGATTTAAATCACTGTTAGGGTCGGTCACCGTTCTCCCATCCTCGTTACCTCACGCAGCATCTCACCGGCATCCCTAGGTACGCGCCCCCGTTTGATCGACACGACTGGGTAGTTGACCGGTGTGGCCACCGTGTGCGCTACATCATCGACTTCTATACCGGCAAAAGTCTCGGTCCAACCAGCCCCTCCTTCTATCTCGATGTCCGACCAGCTCTCGATAACTGGGAGGGCGTAAAACTGCGCTTCGAGAGGTTCTGCGGGAGGTGGTTCGGCATCACTCCTCAATTATCCTCCTCGTCACCCGGCCCACATCCCCCTTCACAGCCTCCCGTAGGCTCATAGACGCTTTCTCCGCATACTTTAAATAGGATGAGTACAAACACCTTGTACATTACTACGCGATTAATGGATAATACCCTCCTCTGCTTCTACCGGTGTCCTCAAACTCTGGCTTTTTTGGTCGGTCGTTGAGGTTCGGGTTCCGATTCCGCTTCGCTCTCGAGGACCTCATCCTCTTCATCCCCTTCTTCTTCACCCTCGCTAATTTCCTCTTCGTCGTCCCAATCACTGTCTGCACCAGCCTCTTCCTTGTCTTCGTCCTCTTCATCCCCATCCGCCTGTTTATCCTTCCCCTTCTTCTGGGCAGCAAGAGCTTCCTTCTTCTCGACGTTCCGTTCTTGTTCCTCCCTTCTCTGTTTCTTGAGCCGCTCCCTCTCAACGGCGGCGGCTTTAAGAGTGCTGATCTCCTTCTTCGTCTTCTTGACTGGTGATTGTCCGGATGTCAGCGGCCACACAAACAGCCTAAGCAAACACAAACCGATATCATGGTAAATCACGCCTCCCTCTTTGCCAGGAAGACCTTCCGTGATCTTGATCAACCTCAACTCCATCCTCGGTCCAATCTCGTCGAGCTTGACAGCCTTCTTCTGACCTTTTTTGTTGTTCCGCCCGACATAATCGCTTGCAAGGCTCACAGCACCCCCTTCATCCTCAGCCGCAGAACTCGCATCAGAAGTAGCGGATTCGTATCCTCCTCCAGGATCAGGTTCACCCTTCTTCCTAAGCAAGAAATCTGCAACATCCTTCTCGTTCCCCAAATCCAAGAACCCCGGGGACGATTTTTTCGATGACGAGGTGACACCTTGAAGGACTTTTCGTACGCCTCTGGACACGCCGTAGGGTTTAACCGAGATCAGGTAGTGACGAAAGTCGATCGTGCCTTTTTCGGGGTTGTATGAGATCAAGACGATTCGACGGGCGGAGGAGAGGGAGATTGTTCCGGGGGAGAGGGGAGGGAAGAGGCTTTGGAAGGTTTTCATCACGAGGGAGAGGTGTGGAGGGCTGTTTGGGCCTGGGGGAGGGAACGCTGCGAGCACGAGCTTTTGGCAATTGTTAGAAACTTCTTGCAGGCATCCCGCACAGCATATACTCACCAGTGGAGGGGATAGGTACTCCAACCCGATGCTCTTCGCCCGCCTCACACTGCTAAGCACATCTTTAACAAGACTGTACCTCTCAATCCTGAAGCTCAACGTCGGGCCACCAGGTAGCCTAACAATCCTCAACGACGGTGCAACGTCCGTCAAAGTGAACGCGAGCAGGTGTGTAACATGAAGAGTAGGAGCGAGGACGACGTAATCCTTCAGTTTGTTCCGTGTACGTTCCTTCACTTGCAATCAACCATCAGCACCGAGGCAGGCAGAAAAATCGGAGAAGGTCATCGCAGCGAACGGAAAAATCGGGAAAGAGGACTGACCCGCAACCTGCTAGCTGTGTTCGGTTCCATGACCTTTCGCATGTCGTGCACGAGCTGGGCGAGGGAGCGTCCAACCTGGCCGTGCTTGATCACAAAGCTCTTTGGTGTATTATCCGATGTTCCAGGCACGGTCTTGACATGCGTGCGGGTTTTCCGTTTGCGAGCCATCTCAGGGAGCGCAGAGGATAAGGATAAGCCTTGGACCCACAAAGCTCAAGTTTTTTCGATCACTCCGCGCGTGACCAAGACGGGTTCATCAGGTTGAACGTTCACCAACAGGAGGTGTCTATGAGAGAGGAGCCTTGGAAGCTCGAAATGTGAAGATATATATTCACAGGGGGATACTTAGCATACCGAGTGGTAAGAAGAGGGGTAAAACAAAAAGGAGTAGACACAGTGGAGATAGACGACAGTAAGGGCTACAGGGAGCAGAGGTGATTGATAGGTGATACTCGAGGGAATGATATAAAAAAAGGCGCGAGGGGGAAAAGGTCGGAGGGAAGGGGTCGGAAACGACAGTATGGAGCTGTAGCATAAACGGATGCGGTCAGGGAGAAAGAGGTGGTAGGGTCAGGGCAATAAAGTAATCGGTGGTAATAGCAAGCAGGAGATGAGAGAAAATGAGACAATAGGGATGGGATAGTCTTCATCACAACACAACGAAGATAGTACTCAATACTAAAGAGGTGAGACAATAGAACTACCCCAACAGGATTCTCTTGGGGTAACATTATCAGGCGGATAGCCCGCAGGATTAATTGTAGCGGGAGAACGAGCAAGAGGGAGTAAGAGGGAAGTGAGACGAGAGCGACGGCAAGACGGATTGAGTGATTATTGTCGAAAGACCGGGAGTCTCAGAATTCCACGAAGGAATAGTTGAGTGCGTCGATGACCGGCACAGCTTCGTTCCTCATCAACCCAGGAATATCCTCCGCAGGAGGGAGGGGGAGATGAGAGAAGTGCCGTGTGTCATCCACCGATGATACATGGGGAACGATGGGCGCCTGCATTAATCACAAATCAGAACAAGCCAGTCCACAGATGGAAGAACCTACTCGGATCTCTTTCCGTTCCAGAGCGTCCCAGTCAACGCCTCTGAACCAAGGGTGGTTCAGCACATCTTTTGAACCACCGAGGAGGTTACCTAACCGTTTGGTGCGGTCTGGGTGGAGGAAGGCCTTGATCAGCTCCTTCGATAGCCTGTCCAGCTCCTTAGGCCAATAGATCTTTCCCGTCAGGATCTTCTCATAGATTCCAGGCGCGGTCTCGTCGAAGAAAGGAGGGAACCCGACCATCATCTCGTAAGCAAGGACACCGCATGCCCACCAGTCGGCAGGTTTCCCGTGGCCTTCATTTAGGATAATTTCGGGGGCGAGGTACTCGGGGGTCCCACACAGTGTCCAGGTACGATCTTCGACAATCTTGGCGAACCCGAAATCGGTGAGCCGTAAGTAGCCTCGAGAGTCCAGTAGTAGGTTTTCAGGCTTGAGGTCGCGATAAATAATGTTGAAGGAATGCAAGTATTTGAGGGCGAGCACGATTGTCGCGAGATAGAACCGGGTGACGTCCGGCGTGAACCTCTGAGCACGTCGGAGGTGCGTGAAGAGTTCTCCTCCGGGAACGTACGACAGCAGCATGTAGATGTTGAGGCTGTCCTGGAAGGTGGAATAGAGATCGACGATGAAAGGATGTCTCACGCGAGACATGATGTAACGTTCCGCATTGACGTGTTCGACTTGTCTGAGCCTGACGATCTCTGACTTGCGAAGGACCTTTAGGGCGAAACAATTGAGGGATCTCGTTTGGTGGGAGGGGCTACGGAGTCGAACGAGCAGCACACGCCCAAACGTGCCAGCACCTGAGTGGCGGTCAGGTAGTCAGGACCAAAATCGACACACGGCGGGAAAGGCAGCGCGACACGAGGCGGTGGACGTACCAAGGGTTCCCCTCACTTCAAAGTCTGTAAGACGCAAACTCCGGGGCAGGCACTCTCTCGATTCGTCCAGGGTCCGGATTGGCGGTTGGATCGGCAGCGGCTCTGCATCGATTTCCGAGTCCTGGAGGGAGAGATGGTCGACATCGGAGTCTGTGGAGTGGGGCACGGGGTGGTCGACCGCCATATCGTCCATTCGTGATTCCGAGTCGGTTGGGGACATGGGCGGGGTCATCGGCGCGATGGATCTCGAGTCTTTCCTGGCGATTGGATGGAAGACGTTGAGGCCATTGCTGGGGAGAGGGGGCGCGACGGTGGGTAAGGAGGCTGACCGAGGGGTAGGAAACATGGTGGTATAGGAGAGACAGGAGGTTGGAGGTCGTTCGTCCGGGCACGCCGGGGGGTGTGGGCGTTTGTTGGAATTTACGAACCGCTTATTGTCTGGAGCACGGCCGGGACGAGGGATCTCCACCTTTGCCCTGCTGGAGGGGGGGTGGAAGGAGGGGAGAGAAATATTTTATGAGAGAGCCTGGTTGCCGTCGAGGGAACTTATAAGAGAGGAGGGAAATCAGTCGCATCTCCATCTCCATCACGGTACCGCATCTCCCTCCGGAATTATTACCCGACAATTTACAAATACAAATATCCCAGCTCGCTCTTTCAAATAGGCTCATTTCAGCATGCTCTCCCTCTGGCAACCATACACTGCCAATGCCTCCGGGTCATAAAAACATCCTGGCCACGTGTCTCGCGGCGGTCGCCATGCCCCCTGCGTCCACCCCAGCAGGCGTGGATATCCCACGGCGCGAATTGGCCGCCTTCCGTGACATCCACGACACCAGTCCATCCGCCAAAAATATGAAATACGGATTCGCGAATATCTGTCGGCAAACCATCTGTCTGTCACCCGTGATGAGTTTCGTACGTCTTGCCACTGGGAACACTCTGTAAACGCCGTCAGGGAGTACGTCCTCTGACGATACCCATGACCACACGGATACATCGATCGATATCGTTTGAGATGAATGATCTCGGATAACAATATTCGAAGGCATTAGGTTCGGGTATAGATGATCTTTGGGTCTATCGGACTCTGTTGTGTTTCAGAACTTGAGTGGAATGGCGAATACAAAGCGGGGTGGGGGAAGTAAGTGCATCGCCGCGGGTATACCATATGCCAGGCCCAGTGGGTCCACCGGTGGAGCCACATATTGATGAGGAACTCGTAGCATAAAGTCAGTTCTACTCTAATACGGCCGTTTAAAAGGTTTAAACCCTTTCCAAACACTGAAGCACATCCTCAACGCTCGGACGGTCGCTCGGTCGAGACCTCCAACACAACTTCATTACCTTCCAAAGATTCTCTGTGAACCCCACTCCTCGAATAGGGCGTTCGCCCGCCAGGACCTTCGTGAAAACCGCCAAATCCCCGTATTCGTGGAACGGCAGGTTCCCGCTGATGGTCTCGTATACCACCATTCCAAGAGCATAACAATCGGAGGATTTCGTTGGGCGACCGTTCTTTAACCCGAACCGTTCCGGGTCGATGAGCTCCGGGCCCATCCATCGGGCCGTGCCACTCTGAGAACCTGAACTTGAGGAAAACGTGTTTGTAGGATCCGAGATGATCGTGAGCAGACCGAAGTCTGCCAGACGGGGATTGCCAGTTTGGTCGATCAATACGTTCGCCTTTTTTAACGGACACTGGAGTCAGCGGGGACGTATGACTTCAACTATCGAAGACGTACACCCTTGAGATCCCCGTGGATCATTCCCTGGCTGTGAATATAGATCAGCCCTCTAGCAACCCCGACCAGCTAGATCGGTTTGCGATTGTCAATAACGCGAGGACAATAAGACTCCGAACGGAAAACATACAAGTCCAAGTCGATTTACCTCCGGACGCGCCCTCACAAACTCGTTGATGTTTCCGTTTATCATCCAATCTGATATCATTGCGAACCGAGTCTCAGACGTCGTTACTCCTCTCAGTGGCAGCACGTTCGGATGCCGAAGGAACTTCCATATCACAACCCTCCTGCAGAACTTCTATACATGACACTGTCAGTGGATTGGCACGTAGAAAGAGAGTACAACCAGCAACCCACGCCAACTGTCCTTTGAGAGTCCCTGCTTGAGTATGTCCTCAAAACCTTTACTGCAACGTCCTGACCACGATGTTTCCCCTTCCATACGTCTGCATGCCGACCCCTGTATAACGCATCGTAGGCTCGGTCATAGCGAACGGGGATCTTCAAGCCTTTCGGAAGAAGTGCGTAGCGACCACACGCCTTGCACAATGTTTTGAGACACTTCTTTCGGATTGATGGAAGAAGATCAGGTCGATCCAGTGCCTAGTAGACAGAGCATGTCGATGTCAATTTCAATTGGCGAAGTGAACGTGGAACGTGCCTCGTCCATCACGTCAATAAGGATCTGTATGTCACCCCCAATGAGGGAACGGATCGTGTCGCGCTCATCTTTGTTCGAGAGTATCTCCTCGATCAGGAAAGGTAGTTCGTGCAGGGCGAACTCGCGTCTGATCAAACGTCCACAGGCTGGGGTGTCAAAGTCAAGAGGAGGGAGAGAGGGAGTAATCAGTACTCCGCACAAGAGCTGCAAAGGCGGGAGCACACGTACCACCCTCAGGTACGGAGGTCGTGGGGGTGTTGTGAGGGTCAACGGGGGCTGAGCGGGGGGCGTGTTCACCTACACTGAGATCTTTATCGAGAAGCGATTTCCGTGCTGTGAGAATATCGAGTTCCGTGGGTTCTGAATAGATGACACTGAGGTGGGTCGCCTCAACCCGCTCCCTCCTTTCTCCCTCTTGCCACACTCGTTCTGCCAGGGGGGTACCATGTTGACGTTCAACCTCCCACTCTACGGGGGGGTATTCAAAAGGGTTGCTTGTTTCTGAGATGAAGAACCGTGGAAGGGAGTGGGTGACGCCTGCGGGGTTCACGTGGTATGCACCCCCATGGTGTGGGGTGCGGGAAAACGTGGGGGCGGTCGGATCCGAATTGACCAATGGCCGTTTTTGGATGGAATAGTGTGACGTAGATGAGGCATCTGGCATGCCGATCCCTTGCACGCGGTAAACAGGTGTCGTTATTGCCTCCTGGAACGACGGGGGAGGGAGGTCAGGAATGGACATGCCAACTACAATGAAATGCGAAGGACGTTGATGGACCGCACAACGTCATCTTGTGAAACGTACGGAACTCACCAGGGAGCTGTAGACGCGTGGTTGGCCGTCCAACAAGTGGAAGTTGTGTTGCATCCCTGTGGCCTCTGGCAGGCAGGGGGTTGCGGACGGCAGGGTTCCGGCTGGAACTGCCAGCAGTCAGCTTGCGGGTTCTAACAAATGGCTCTGGCGGGTCCAAAGTCGCTGGTCCGCGATGAGTTCTATCAAGATGGGATAAATAGAGAGTTGCTCTGTTCTTGAACAAGTCATTGATGATCCAATGCGCCACAAGTTAAGAGGACTTACCGGGCGTTGTGGGCAGTCTGGCGGGACCGTCTCGTCACGAGGTGGGACAGGAGGGGCACTCGTTCCGTCCCATACATCGGCCCTGCCCTCCAAGTAGAACCTAACGACGTCCATCACGCCCTCTTGAAATGTCTCCTGTTCCCTCCCGGTGATACCGCTTTCCCCAAGCAGTTCCCGCCATCCCTTTGGCAGTCCAGTAAACTCTCCGGTAGCACGATTGAAACTAACGTGCGTGAGATGGACGAGGTCGTAGGGAGTGCTGATAGCGGGGGTTTTATTTTTGTTCAAACCAAGGTAGTCAGACACGAAGCCCAATATCCCCTTCTTGCCCTTTGTTGTCCTCGGACGATGTGTGGTCTGGGATGTGGACCGGGAATTGCTCGCGGTCGGTGGCATCTGTACATTGGAGTCAGTGCAGGAGCAAGGCTTACAATATGCCTTCCGACCTTTGCACCTCCCGTAGAATCATTGCGCCGCCGATTTTCCCCGGTTTGCGTGATTTTTCTGGACATGAGGGGAAGAGAGTACGCGAGAGGGGTTGTAGCCCGTCATTTTATTGCAGTGAACCTCGAGAACACTGTGCGTCAATCGCCTGGCAAACTCGTGCGGACCCGCAGGTGCCCTAGATATAAGTCGGAATCCTGCTTCGGATTCGGAGGTGAGGGGTTTCTTGGACCTAGGTGACACCACTGAGAAGTCCGAGGGTCCAGGAGCAAATAAAATCAAGTCAAAAGTTATCACGACTTGAAGCTTGAGGTGTAATCCATATGACCTGTTGACCCGGCTCCGACCACCGACCAGCTAGTCACTCGCGAGCTTGAGTTGGACACGCATAGTCTGAGTTTTCTGGGCAATGCCAATAGGGATGATGGATGGGATCTGCAGCCCAGGCATGTACAACGTGGCCACAACGCCCTTACCAACTCCCCGATCATCGCGCTATTTCGGGCTCTGGCAGGTTCTGGCCAACGCCGGTTAACGTCGCAAATACGAGGAAGGTCAATCAAGAGTACGTACTCCTGATAGGTAGACTCCTTCACCACAAGCGGTCCCGTGAGGAAAGAGATCATCGATCACGCCTGGTTGTTGTCGGCGTCTATATTTGGATGTGTGGTTTCTCATGGTGCTTGGCCAACCGAAGACCTGCCGACGCCAGAGAACGTGCTTGATGTCCCCCTCCAATGATGGATGGCGCATGATGGTGGCTTGGGTATAGCGCGCCCCAGGAACGACGGCGGGCTCCCAGGGATGACGGCGAAACTTCCCAGCCTGCGGGTCGTCTTAACTCCTCTTGGACCGGATCCACAACACCCGACCCCGCTTCTCGTGATCTTATGGTTTCGCACCATGCTCTTAGTCCGTATCGAGGCAACGGTGACACAGGTTCTCGTTTACGACGACAATGACATAGGTTGCACCCAGGAAGAAATTTGATACACAAGTGCCTTATCCCACACGGTGGGGGGTGGATGCTATACTCAGTTACAACCCAAAAGCGACAGTGAGCGCCCCGTGGATTGCTGCAAGGACCTTCGCGTCTCCATTTCCACCAGCACCTCCAGCAACGTAGATGGGAACAAAATGCTCTGGCGTCGGGTGCGATGCCCTAAATCCCTCGTGATTTGTAAGGTTGAATAGTGCCTTCATCCGTTCCTGTGGCTAAAATAATAGACGTCAATGAGAGAGGATAAAACGAGATCACGTCGTCGTTCGGTGATGTTCCGTCCACCGCTGGTCCAGGTTGCGATGGTCGACCATCGATAAATCAGGACGCAAGCGATCACGAGGGAGGGAGAGGACGGATAGGAGCCACTTACGTCGCGGACTTGAACGGCCTGGGCCGCAGCGCTGTCGAACTGCCTGTATATATCGGCCGACGTAGTTTCGTGGAAGCAGCTTCGATCGCGAACGTTGTGAATCGTCAAACCACCAGAGAGCAGCAATACTCCCTCAGACCTTCCACGGGAAACGCGATCAACAAACTGTGCCGCACACCATCCCGAGCGCAGACATACCTCAACTCCTCTAAGATTTGACCAATTTTCCATTCAACCTCTGGATTAGAGCTCGAGTCTATCGAAACTTCGATAATCGGGATATCCGTCTCAAATCCAAACATGCGCCTGAACGGGATGAAGACACCGTGATCGAGGCCGGAAGACCTTCTCCCCATACCATCCGTGCCGCGAGGTTCCGAAGCCGATGTGGTCCTGGCGGCCAATCCAGCCTGGGAAACCATACGTTAGAGCGACCAATGTTTGGAGACCGCCGGGTCCGAATCGACTACCTTTTTGTACAGTTCGACGATACGGTTTGCCAAGTTCGAGTCCCCGCGCGACTTAAACTTGAGCTGGAAGAATTCCTCGGGGAATCCGTAATAGTCAAAGTACAATGGGTTCTCATCTCCGTAATCGGTCACTGTAATCGTCCGCAGATGTGAACGCAATTACGAAGATAACATGGGGCCGCAGCGTACCAAGTCGTGTTCCGTCAGTTTCCCAGTGAGCACTGAAAACCACGATAGCCTTGGGCTTGTATTTCTCGACAAGGGTTTTTCCAAAGTCCCCGAGGAACCGATACAAGGCACCACTTTTGCTCATGGGGACGTCCGGGATGTCCATCTCCAGCAGCGGGGATGCATGGGCGAAGAAGAATGCAGGGATCTTCTCAGGCGAAGAAGGGAGATCATCGAGTGCTTTGAGCCACTCGTCTCTGGTTTTTGGAGCGGTCACAGTCATGGGTGTGGGGGACTCGGTGGTGATAGGAGCGAGAGAACGACGGTTGGTTCTAAGAAAGGGGGTGCTTCAACATTTATTCACGAGGAGGCGTTGGTTGGTATCAATCCCCGGGTGCGGCATGTGGATAACAGGTGATCGTGATTCGGACCCCTCAAGATCTCAATATCAAGAGGACCAACCGGATTAACCAATCATCCCGTGCAGGTAGGGCGGATTCTCAGCGTCTCACCACATTGAGAACGTAGCTCGTGGGTCAGCGCTCGGCGATAAACGAACGCAAGACTTAGTGATTCGCAGGCTGCGGTCAACAAGTTGGCAACTTGGTAAGTTGAGTAGAAGATCGCGACGGACTTTACCGATCGTTTGTCACACCTTCCGGTGTCACCACCACCTCGGAGGACGTCGCGAATAATCAATTAACCATGTCCCGCTCCAGCGCAAATGGCTGGTTACGGGGTACGACCGTCCGAAAGGGCGGTGCGACAACCGGCACCCAACGACCTAGCCAGGGCCATGTAGTCTCGACCTCAAGCACGATCTTCGGCGGCGGGGTGAAGGATCCTTCGGGGCGGACGTCAGAGTACTTTGTGCGTCGCGCAACACACACTCGAATATTTCGTGCTGATCCCACATCCTCGCGCAGTCGATGGATGACCAGTGTCCAGTGTGCAAATCTGACAGGTATCTAAACCCCAAACTGCGGCTCCTCGTCAGTTCATGTTATCACAAAATGTTCGCCGTTTTCCTTCAACCTCAACGGGAAACTACATGCTAAGTATCCGGAATATTACAGGTGCGAATCTTGCATCGACAGACTCTTCACGCTCGGGCCCGCGCCATGCCCGATATGCCAAATGACCCTACGGAAGTTGGCATTTATACCGCAAACATTTGAGGACCTCACAGTTGAAAAAGAGGTGGCCGTGCGACGAAGGATGGCTAAAGAATTCAACAAACGAAGAGAGGATTTCGTAGATCTACGGTCTTATAATGACTATCTCGAAGAAGTCGAGGACATCAGTACGTGGCTCCCAGCGAAACCCCCGACCGACCACTGAATCCCACCTATAGCTTTCAACCTGATAAACGATATCGATGTTGCCCAGACGGAAGCCAGAATACAGGCATACCGTGCCGAGAACGCCGCCCTGATCGAACTCAACATCCAACGCGAAGAACAAACCGCCCAAGCTCTCAAAGAACAGGAAGAATACGACCGAAAGCTCCGCGAACAACGTGCCTTCGACATCCGCCGCGAAGAGGACGAAGAACGCGAGGATAAGGAGAAACGCGAACGAGAGCTCATCGATAAGCTAGAAAACTCAACAAAAGATGCCTCGAAACTCGTCGCCAGAGCCCGTGCTGATGCACAAAAGAGGTCGGCAGCGAGGTCGGCAACAACATTCCAGAGTACCTCGTCGTTGTTGAGGTCGAGGGCGGCACAGAGTACGGTCGTGCCGGACCCGCCACACGTACCGCTTCAAGACGACTGGGACGACTATACGGACAAGTATGTGGTCCAGACGAATTACTATGATCCGATGAGCGAACCGGTAAGAAAGGACAAGGAGGGCATCATGAGAGCCGGTGGGTACCGCATCGAAGAGGCCTGGGAAAGGGCCTTGAGGTCTGCTGTTGCCGGGTTGGATTTGTCACCATTGGTCGGCTTTGGCCCAGAGATAGAACCGGATGGCGATGTACTCATGGCGTCGGCGTAGGACTTGGACGCCCTTTGCATTCGGCCCTCTCCTTCCCCGCTCGTTCACCTCATTTGCAACCGGGCTCGTGGAGGGCGTTCCTCTGAGACGAGGTCTGAACCGACTGCTGTATTCAATCTTTGGGATATCCTCCACTGTAATGTGTAATCCAGTACTCGCTTCGGTAATTGTCGGTGACCACACCGATGCTCGAGAATCCAGCTCACATTCACGCACATGGGTTTACACTAAAAATATATAAAGTCCGAGCTTCAAATCGTGTATGCTCTAATGTGATGCAAGTGCGTGGCTAATACGTCTACTCATTAACCTCAACGCCGTGCTCCTCTAACTTGGCCTTGGCACGCTGTTTGGCCTCCTCGCCAGTGTTAGGGTCTGTCGGAGTTGCGGAATATGTCAGTACAGCGTTGGGAAGACTGCAGGAGATACGCACTGTGCAAAGTGGCCTTGAATCCGCCGAGCACGCGGTTGACCTCCTTGCCGGACTCGTCGGTGGCGGAACTAGTGGCAAGATCGCTCAGCACACGCCCTATGCTATAGGTGGGGAAAGGGAACGTACTCGCTGCCACTAGAAGTAAGGTCGGCGTTGCCGTTCTCAACCTCTTGGATGGCTTGTCGAGAGTGCTCCTTCGACTCGTCAGAGGTGTTGGGGTTGGCGATGTTGGCCTAGGGAGTTTCACGTGTCAGCCAACTGATGGTTCACCAGGCGCCCTATTCACGTACCTTGTGACCGCCGACGACGTTGCCTGGGTTCTTGACAGAAGACATATCGCAGAGGTGTATGTGGAGGATGTGTTTGGATGTGGTGGGTTGTGGAAGAGGATGCTGAGAGGAGAGCGAGGATGTCTGCTCTCTTTATATACTGCAGCTTGAACAGGGGGTTGAAAAAATAACCCTATGGGTCGAACGCTGGTGACGCAATCTCCGTGAATAGTCGATTCATCCGCGGCAGTGATCGTAGACTCGGAGGCTGAGAGGGGAGCCGTAGTCTCCAACTCGATGTGTGGCGAGCATCGGTGGAGTTGTTTGTACCAGCGAGGAGTAGGTGGGACACATAGTAAGCCAGGTGCGGAAGCCCCGAATCGCGGTCGGCTATCGAATCCAACATCGATGTCATCAGAGACCACGGACAGAAGGCGTAGATCGTGAACACATAGCCGAGAGACCCCCTAGCGCACAGAGGAGACAACCCGTCAGAAACCCGAGGAGATAGGAAGGAAAGAGAGCCTCCATTCCAACTCGGATCGCTGCGAAGATCCAAGACGGCGTAGGCGGGACCCATCCTTTGACTCGCCAGCGCTTCGAGCGTACGTACCAGACGTCATAAGGCGTCATACTGGAACGGCTAGCAGCGGCTTGTGTGATTGTGCCTTCGCATTCATCACATTGCGGAAGATGACGACATCGGTTCTCCCCGCCCTGCATATGGACAAGTGTGGGCTTGAAAACCCTCGTCCTTGATGCTCGGCGGGTGAACTGGTCCCTGGTTCCTCGCTTGGCCTTCCCAAGAGGACAGGTATCGGAAGGGGACCGTCGGAATTGTATGAGCGGATAAACTTGGGGGTGAAGGAGTAAACTCGGCACAGGAGAGTGCAAACCACCTGCTCCCGACGGAGGGCCATCAGAAAGCCGCATATGAACTGTTGTATTGGCTGCTTTGTACGGTTTCCGAAGACGCAGTCACTATGGATCTGAACCATTGTCCACATCCAGCGAAAAATGCTGCAAAACGGGCTCACCTTTACACGGGGCTTGAAGCTCGTGGCCACTACAAGGCTCGCACCGAGGGATGAGAAACCCCAGAGCCCAAGCACATCTACCATTGGGCTCGTTTCGAGATAGGTAGCTGACGGAACTTTCTGCGATATGGCGTGATAGAATCACCATCATTCGCCTTCAATTTCGTAATGCCCGCGATACAAAAATGTTTATCTATCCCTGCTGCTGGAGCCGTTGGCCATATACGCCTTGCCACCCCTTCTCACACAGGAGACGTCCTTTACCACTGTCGCAATGCCTGCCCCATCAAAAGTCGACAACATTCCTCACGGTGGCGTATTGAAGGTCTGGTCACGTTCCTCCGATCGTTTGCTTGTGTTCCCTTGAGTTTTTAATCCGGTGACGTTGACAGGACCTCATTCGGAGGGACGAAGGAATCTACCATGTTCTGAAGGAGGAGGCCACAAACTTGCCCGTCCTTGAACTTACAGAGGTACGACATACTCTCCGTCCATCCAATGCATCTTTGACGTCGATCACGCTTGTAGCGGCAACTATGCGATCTTGAGCTGCTTCTCAATGGGGGATTCAGTCCATTAGAGGGTTTCTTGAATGAGGCAGACTACAAAAGGTCAGCCTAGTGGCGTAGAGTGACTCCTCTTAGCTGAAACATCGGTGCAGCGTGGTCGAGAACCTGCGACTCGCGGATGGTACACTGTTCCCTATTCCCATAACCCTAGATGTCTCTCGAGAAGAGATCGATACCCTCGGGCTGAAGCCTGGCGTACGCATCGCTCTGCTTGACCCACGAGACGACCAATCGTTGGCTATCCTCACGATTGAGGATATCTATACATTTGACAAGGTCAAAGAAGCTATCAACGTCTTCGGAGCGGACGATATCGCTCACCCCTCAGTCGCCTACCTCCACAAGAGAGTAAAAGAATTCTACGTCGGTGGAAAGGTACAAGCGATACAACTGCCCACCCACTTTGACTATGTCGCTCTCAGATGTACGGATGCCCCCTCTCTTGTGTTCCACGCAGAGCTGACCGTTATCCTCGGATAGACACTCCCTCCGAGCTTCGTGGTCATTTCAGAAAACTTGCTTGGCGTAAGGTCGTAGCTTTCCAAACCCGAAACCCCATGCACCGTGCGCACAGGGAACTGACCGTCCGGGCTGCCCGTCAACGTCGGGCCAACATCCTGATCCACCCCGTTGTGGGCCTGACGAAACCCGGGGACGTCGATCATTACACCCGGGTTCGGGTGTACGAAGCTATAATGGCCAAGTACCCCAATGGAATGGGTCACCTGGCGCTCCTACCACTGGCCATGCGCATGGCTGGTCCAAGAGAAGCCGTCTGGCACGCGATCATCAGAAAGAACTATGGTGCAACTCACTTCATTGTTGGGCGAGATCATGCCGGACCTGGAAAGAACTCTGCTGGAAAGGACTTTTACGGACCTTACGACGCTCAGACGTTGGTCTCCAGGCATGCGGACGAATTGCACATCGAGATGGTTCCGTTCCAGCAAATGAGTTACGTCCCATCGACGGATGAATACCAGCCCTCGGACGAGGTGCCCAAGGATGTCCAGACCTTGGATATTTCTGGAACGGAGCTGAGGAGGAGGTTGAAAACTGGTGCCCCGATCCCTGATTGGTTCAGCTATGAGTGAGTTCACGGAAGTTTTTGCAGGTTGTGTCGATCCCATCTGATCACCTTATTCCAGAGCCGTCGTGAAAACGTTGCGAGAAAGCTATCCACCTCGGTCGAAACAAGGCTACGTTCTCTTCCTGACTGGTCTGTACAATGCCGGCCAGGACACTATCGCCAGGGCCTTGCAAGTCACTCTGAATGAGCAGGGCGGACGATCGGTCACCCTCGTGCTAGACAACGGTGAGAGCGGGTTCAGCTTAGGGGGGTTTTGATGCAGAAAATTTACCTGTTCTAAATTTGAAGACCTGAAAGGCGCAACTGAAGTGGCCAAAGACCTCCGCAGCATCGCGTTCTTCACCTCTGAATTGGCTCGTGCCGGTGCTGCGGTCGTTGTCACCTCCTTGGCGCCCAAACGGGAAGACCAAAATCAGTTCTTACAAACAGTCCTCCATGGGGCGGGCACGGGTGCGAACGTTTTCCACGTTCATGTCGCCACTCCGTTAGAGTACGCCGAGACGACTGATCGGAGAGAGGTGTATGCCCGGGCGAGGAAGGGAGAGCTGAATGGATTACCTGGGGTTAGCGTGGAGTACGAAACGCCGGAAAAACCGCACTTGACAGTGGACGTCACCGCCCAAGGGATTCCGGAGATCGTGCACAGTGAGTTCCTGTGGATCCATCACCTCCCTCCGTTGTTGCTGATATACTGTGTCCTCTGCGCCGTGTTCCCTTCCGACCCAGGTGTCGTGCTGTTGCTGGAAGCAGGCTCTCTCGTGTAAGCTATTGTACCTAGAGACAGAGATGCCGTCTGGGCGGAGTTGCTGTGCGGGATGCCATCCGAAATGGGAACCATCAGCGGAAAGGGGTCAGTGGTCTTGTGGGCGCCCGGCGGCTTCGAGGCTGAGCAACGTCGAATTTGCACTGCCGCGCCGTCGACCGAGTTCTAAATATAAGTAGCCCGTAGCACATCTTTCCGTCTTCTATCCTCCCTCACGCCGCTGGGGTCCCGCCGCCCCTCAACGCACAGTTCTTCTCGTTTACGACTACTACCTTACGG
>Ga0307517_10006393_pt1 | contig 17467 bp, 15 predicted proteins | sample 23_EM_MG_FD_194515 | JGI IMG/M metagenome (GOLD analysis project Ga0307517, IMG submission 194515) | Populus trichocarpa ectomycorrhiza microbial communities from riparian zone in the Pacific Northwest, United States - 23_EM | ecosystem: Host-associated > Plants > Roots > Unclassified | place...
GCTGCCCGGAACGAGTTTACCGCCATGTTCCCGGACGTAAACATCATCGATGACACCATCATCACGGATGAGGACGGCATCTATACCTGCGGTGGCGGCTTTTCTTACCTGAATTTGCTTTTATATATCATTGAAAGACATTTGGGGCGTGAAATGTCGATCCTGGCCTCGAAGATGTTCGAGATCGATATCGAAAGGAAGAACCAGAACCCCTTCATGATCTTTATGGGGCAAAAAAGACATGAGGATGTGCAGGTGCTCCATGCGCAGGATTTTATTGAAAAGAATCCGACGGAGACCTTTACCGTCGATGCGATCTGCTCAAAATTCAATATTGGTCGCCGGACCTTCGAAAGAAGGTTTAAAAAAAGTACCGGCAACTCCGTTGCCGAATACATCCAGCGCGTTAAGGTCGAATTTGCCAAGCAACAGCTCGAATCACCCGCCAAGACCATCAACGAGATCATCTACGAAGTCGGATATAATGACATCGATGCTTTCAGACGGGTTTTTAAAAAGCATACAGACCTCTCCCCCGTCGATTATCGGAAAAGGTACAAATAACGGACAGCGCATGTATCAAAACCGAACAACTCGCTGCACAACTCAACGTTAAATAATTGAAAATCAAAAATATAGAGAATGGCATTGAATTGGTATAACTAAATTTATAGTTAAACAATTCAGAGCGATGTTCCAAAACTATCTCAAGATCGCCTGGCGTCATCTACTGAAAAGTAAAATGTATTCGATGATCAATATTGTCGGATTGACGACAGGCATTGCTGTTGCCATTCTTATCGGCTTATGGGTATGGGACGAATGTTCCTATGACCATTATCACCAGCACCACCGGCAGTTAGCCGCGGTATATGACAGCCAGACCTGGAATGGCAAAACAACCTCCGATCGGGAAATCGACATACCATTGGAAGAGGAACTAAGGGTCCGTTATCCCGGAGATTTTCGGAGAATGGCCCTGGTCTCGCCCGGAGAGAACGGGCATCTTCTTTTGGCAGGGGATAAAAAGATAACGTCTACAGGCATGTATGCGCAGCCGGATTTCCCGGAGATGCTTACCCTGACTATGCGCTTCGGCCGCAGGGATGGGTTAAAAGACCCCTCGTCCATTTTGCTGACCGCCTCGCTCGCCACCACCTTGTTCGGAGATAATGATCCGACCGGTCAGACGATAAGGATGGATAGTGCCAACAACCTCCTGAAAATTGCCGGCGTCTATGAAGACCTTCCCAGGAATACTTCTTTCTATTTCATAAAATTCATGATGCCCTGGGCAAAGCGTGCCGCCACCGATACCTGGGTACGGGAGTCGTCGACCCTTTGGGGCCGTCATGCCGGCCGGCTTATCGTGGAATTGAATGCAGGCAGCGATCCTGGCATGGTCACAGCCAGGATAAAGGATATTCCAAAACGGTATATAAAGCAAGGGAACGAATCCTTTTTTCTTCATCCTATGGACAAATGGCATTTATACAATGAGTTCAGGGACGGTAAGATGTCCGGCGGCCCCATCCGCTTCGTCTGGTTGTTCGGGATCACCGGCGTATTCGTGCTCTTGCTGGCCTGCATCAATTTTATGAACCTCAGCACTGCCCGAAGCGAACATCGGGCGAAGGAGGTCGGCATCCGCAAAACCTCCGGCTCCCTGCGCAGTCAGCTGATCGCCCAATTCCTCACCGAGTCGATGGTGGTGGTTTTTCTTGCGCTCTTGCTGGCCTTCCTGCTTGTCGCAATTTCGCTGCCCGCTTTCAATGCCCTGCTGGCGAACAAACAGCTGAGACTTCCCCTGGGCAATTACCGGTTTTGGCTGCTGCTGGCAGGGTTTACCTTGTTTACCGGCTTGCTCGCGGGTAGTTATCCGGCCTTTTATCTTTCCGGCTTCGTTCCTGTCAAAGTGCTGAAAGGCGCCCTTCGGGCAGGCCGTTTTGCCTCCCTTCTAAGAAAATTTCTGGTGACCCTTCAGTTCACCGTATCGATCGCATTGATCATCGGCACGATCATCGTCTACCGGCAAATACTCTTTGCAAGGAACAGGCCTATCGGGTACAACCGGGAAGGACTTGTTTCGATCCAGACCAGGTATGCCGGAGACCTGGCTGGTCATTATACTGCCCTGAGGAACGACCTCCTGCAAACGGGCGCGGTAGAAAATATGGCATCCTCCAACAATTCCCCAACGCAAATGTGGAATACGGAGACGGGATATGATTGGACGGGTAAGGACCCCGGCGAAGATCCGCAATTCTTTATCGTCGCTGTGACCTATGAATACGGAAAAACGCTTGGCTGGGGAATGAAGGAAGGCAGGGATTTTTCCGCGGATTTCGCTTCCGACACGTCGGCCATTATTCTGAACGAAGCTGCGATGAAACTGACCCGACTGAAAGATCCCATCGGGCAAATAATAAAATGGCATGGCATAGGCCGCCGCATCATTGGCGTCGTAAAGGATATGGTAGTGGAATCTCCTTACAAAGCGGCTAATCCTACCATCTTCTTTCCCAGCCTTTGGTCAGGTTATATCACGATCCGTATCAACCCTGCGCTGCCAATGCACCAGGCCCTGGCGAAAATAGGTTCGGTTCTGAATAAATACAGCCCCGGACTTCCACTGAATTATGAGTTCGCGGATCAGGAATATGCCTCAAAGTTTTTAGCGGAAGAACGCATCGGAAGCCTGGCGGCTTTTTTCACTATTCTGGCGATCTTTATTTCCTGCCTGGGCCTGTTCGGGCTCGCTTCCTTCATGGCCGAACAACGCAGGAAGGAGATCGGCATTCGAAAAGTGCTTGGGGCCAGCATATTCCAGCTTTGGCTGCTGTTGTCAAAAGAGTTTCTCGGGCTGGTGCTGCTTTCTTTTCTTATCGCGGTCCCGGTGGCCATATATTACCTGGACCGGTGGCTGCAGGGCTATGAATATCGAACGAAAATATCCTGGTGGATCTTCGGGGTGGCCGGCTCCGGCGCTTTGCTTATCGCTTTATTGACGGTAAGCACCCAATCCATCAAAGCGGCCATCATGAACCCGGTAAAGAATTTGAGGATGGATTAAGATCATTACACCTTGATGGCGCCTTTCCGACTGTGTGTCGACTTTATTGCAATTTCCCGTCGATCCTCTTTTTTTGCCGGAAATGATGCCGCATATGCATTTCGGCGAATTGAAGCCATTCCAGGGCGTTAAGGAACCGGAATCCCGGATGCTCGGTCTTGCCCGCCGCCGCCGAAGGATCGAATCCGGCGAAGAGCGCATTCACTGCATTTTTTATAGCGGTCAGCCCCTGCCATAATTCATCTTTGCTTCGCGGCTGCGGGATGGCCACACCGGTCGAGGGTCCGTCGATCAGGCTGTCGGGGAAGCCATTGGCCCTGAAAAGCGCCTTTCCCTGTTCGGTCATTTCCCCCTCACTATTGGCCGTCGTTGATAGGGCTTCCTTCAATTGCCCTACATAATAGCCGCTGTCGTCGATGATATGCCGGTATACCTGCCCCAGCGACCAGGAGCCGGCCTGCGGTTGCCGGCACAGCGCTTGCAGGGTATAGTTATCCAGAGCCGCGATCCATTTTTCGATGGTCTCATTGAATTGCCGTAGTAAAACAGGTGCCTTGTTCCTTTCCATTATTGGCTGCTAATTTACTGAAAAACCTCCCTACCCCGTTCACAAAAACGACAAGCCCCCGCATAGCGGAGGCTGCCGTTTCGACTCTATCCTGTTGACCTAAAAAGACAGATTGTATACTATTTTTTTACTGCATCTTAAGGACCCCGAACAATCCATGGCTCTCAGCTGCCGGACCGGCCGTGAAGTAGAGCTTAGCCGGGTCGGACAGCGGGGCTTCGTTCACCGGGAAATCCAGGGCCCACAGGCCGGGGATGGCGATGGGCCCGCCGTTGCTTTGCAGCGATCCCTTGAATACGCCGGTGGAATCATAGAGATTGATCCAGCCGTCCCCGAAATTCCCTACTACGATGGAATGAAAGGGCAGGCTGTTGCCGGCCGGTACCTGCGCAATACCCCAGGGGGAATTCAGGGCGCCTTGTGACGCAAATCGTTTTCCCAGGCTGCCATCCGGGTTGAAGACATTGATATAGCCATTGCCTGCGCCCGGCTGGTCGTCCTCGTTATCCGGTCCCTGGAGCTTGGCATAGGTTACATACAGCTTACCCCCGATGTTCTGGATATTGAAGGGCCCGAATCCGGCGGGTATGTTGGGGTCGGCAAAAGGTTTATTGGTGACCAGGTTCCAGCTCTTATCGTATACATCGATCTTCCTGCCCTTGAAGTCGGCGGCATACAGGAAATTCCCATTGCCGTCATTGGCGATTGCGACGCCCTTATACACGGTATTGTTGCCCGCATCTGCCATGGTCAGGGTCGAATCCCCTCCCGACCAGGCGGAAATAGTGCCGTCCTCATTCACGAAAATGAATTTAGCGGATTTCGTGGTGGCGGGTATGACAAAGTCTGCGCTGGCATTGAACACGATGCCCGTCGGCGACCCGCCGAAATGATCGCCATGAGAAGGAATAGCGACAGGTCCCAGCTTGGTTGCGCCGGTAGAGTCATAGATGGTGCTGGCGCCGGCATGATTGGAGGATAGCCAGATGATGCCCGCCGGGTTGATCGCGATGCCCCAGGCATTCACCAGCTTCGCATCCAGCATGGAAGCCTGATAGTCGGCCACGTCCGCGACGATATTGGTCTGCTTGAAATCCCCTGGTATCGCCGGCGCTCCCGGAGGATTTCCATAACCGTTGTTATTGTTGTTCTTATTGCACGCGGCCCCGCCAAGACAAAGGGCAAATAGAAAAATCTTAGTTTTCATAAAAAATGAGTTTTATATTTAGTTGTAATGATTACGCGCAGTGTGCAGCATCGGTTGCTTACGGAATGGGCGGATCGATCCCCATTTACATCAACGATCCTCCCGGCTCCATCAGTTACCTTCTTTCCTTGATCTTCCCGGAAAATTATATTGTTCGATCATTTTAAAGCCTGTTTTGGTTAAATATTGTCAATTTGACACTTTAAAATTTGTGCTAGCTTAGCGATGAACTTTGAACCTACCTCGAATGATCTTTAATCCTTATTTGAAAGGGATGGCTGCAATGCTGTCCGTTCTTTTTGTGACCGGCCAGGCTGATAAAGAGTTGTACATCCCCGCCAAAGTCTACCGGGTGCCGGAGAACAATGACTATAATAACGATACCAGCGAATACAGCTACCAGCGTATGGATAAGTCAGAGAATATAGCCCTGTTCTGGTCGAAAGAGTTCGGCAGCGATCCCATGGCCAACCCCGACGTCAGCAGGCGTTTCAAGCGAGACGAAGCCCTGAAGGAATGCGAGCGCTTTTATGACTTCTATGTCAACGACCTCCAATTCGTGGAAAAGGGACATTCCGTGACGGATAAATACAAGGCCCTGCTGTATGTCATCGGCGGTAAAGGCGGGACCGCCTTCGGAGGCGGAGCGGAAAATAAGATCGGCGTCCTGTGGACGCCCGCGTCAAGAATGAACAAGGCCCCCTATGGAGCCCTCGCCCACGAACTGGGTCATTCCTTCCAATACCTGGTGCATGCGGACGGGGCCTGGGGATTTACTTCATCTCCCCCGGGCGGCAGGGGTCAGACGATCCATGAAATGACCTCCCAGTATATGCTCTGGCAGGTCTACCCCGAATGGATGACCTTCGAGAACTACCACCTGGTGAGTTTCATGAAGCAGACCCACTACGCTTTCTTACATGAGATCAATCAATATCATTCGCCTTATGTCCTGGAGTACTGGTCCAATAAGCATGGCATCGACTTCGTAGGCAAGCTGTGGCGACAGGCAGTTAAAGGAGAAGATCCGGTGATGGCCTATAAACGATTGACGTCTATCGATCAGCGGCAATTCAATGACGAGATCTTCGATGCGTCGAGAAGGTTCATTACCTGGGATATGAAACGGATCGAAGAGGTCGCCAAAAAATACGCCAATCAGCATATTTCCACTCTTAATGCGGTAGGCGACGGTTGGTACCGGATCGCAGCCAGCAACTGCCCCCAGAACTACGGTTATAATGGCATCAAGCTAAATGTGCCTCCGGCCGGAACAAAAGTGAAGCTTCGTTTTAAAGGGTTGGCCGGCACGGAAGGCTTCCGGGCGATCAACACCGATAAAGCGGGCTGGCGATATGGCTTCCTGGCCGTGAAAGAAGACGGCAGCCGTGTTTATGGAGATATGTACTCCAGGGCCAGCGGCAGGGCGAAATTCGTAGTACCTGAAAAAACGCAATACCTGTGGCTGGTCGTCAGCGGCGCCCCTACCGAACATTGGGAGCATCTCTCGGACGGAAAGGACGACAACGACGAACAATGGCCCTACCAGATCAAATTGTCCGGAACCTCTTTGGATCCTTCCGTTATCAAATAAATCGCAGCCACCAATACTTATGCGTCGCCTTATACCGGCCAAACCAGGCGCAGGGCTTGTATAAGGCCGCCACCACCATCGCCCATACGATATAAACCGCCCAGAGTGGGATACCGCTTGCCACGCCCTTCGGCCTGCCGAAAGCCCCGGAGGCAAATTGCAGGTCGGCCCAATGAAAACCCTGCAGCAATAGGATCATGATCAGCAGACAATGGATCAGGTAGAAATGGACGACAAAATAGAACAAGGGCGCCTTCCCATAGACATTGGCAATGTCTGCAAGCGGCCCATTCACTCTTTCGGCGACCGCCAGCAGCAGGAACATAATTCCTAATGTGACCAGGCAAAATAAGAGAGAGGGCGGGTACTTGGTGATATTCATAAAGGACAGGAAACTATACATCGTCGTTTTTTGAGGCGACCACGCCACCGGATCGCCATAGACATTAATGAAGCGGATAAGGACGAACAACAGCAGGGCTCCCACCCCGACCCGCAGGAATATCTTCTTTCGCCGTTCTTCCCCGGATTCAAATAGTTTCCCTGCTGCAAATCCTACCAGCATAATGCCCAGCCAGGGAATGGGAGGATAGCCCATGACCAGGACGCGATCCGGACTCAAAGGGAAAGCTCCGGGGCTGAAGAAGGGCGATAGTACCATTTTCACCACCGACCCCTCCGCAAATGGAACGAAGGCCAGTAGGTTATGGCAGAACAGGATCAGGAGCCCGGCAATGCCTATCGCCCTGGAAGATGCATTCAGCAAGACCCCGAGGATGATAAACCCAAAACCGATCGCGGCGATCACCTCGAAAATAAGGGTATGAAAACCCAGGTCAAAGAACAGTGCCAGGTTCACGACGGTAAATTCCAAAAGGATCAGCCAAAGACCCCGCTGGAACAGAAATTTCCTGCTTTGCCGGCGATCGCCTTTATTCCTGAATGACAAATAAGCCGATGTGCCTGCCAGAAAAACGAATATCGGCGCGCATAGATACGTGATCCACCGGGTGAAGAACAGCATGGGCGTCGTCGTGGCGAGGTTAGTGGGGCTTTGGGTGACCGAGTCCAAATGCATCAGGTCGCGGACATGGTCCAATGCCATGATGATCATCACGAGCCCCCGTATACGGTCGATGCTTTTGATCCTGTTCATATATTTTTTTCCTTCTCCGGAGTTCAAATTTCGGGCAGAACAAGGGATCGGCCAATTCATGACCTGTTCGTTTTGGAGCAAAAGCGATCCAAAATGCCCCAAACCACCTATTTTTAATATCTTAACCTGGTTAAAGCCTGATTCAACTATGCTATCAATCAAAGGTTTGATCTTCGATCTGGATGGAACAGTGGCGAACACCTTGCCTCTTTGTGTTGAGGCGTTTAGAAGGGCCATCGAACCTCATCTCAACCGGTCTGTTTCGGATGAAGAGATCATCGCCACTTTCGGGCCTTCCGAGGAAGGGACCATCCGGGCGCTGGCGCCGGACCACTATGACCAGGCGGTCAGGGATTATTTGCAGTTCTACGAAACCCTGCATGATGGGATATGTCCCGACCCTTTTGAAGGCATTAAGGAATTGCTGGCTTTCCTGAGAGATAGGTCCATTCGCATCGCAATGGTCACGGGCAAAGGAGTCCATAGCACGGACATTTCCTTGCAAAAGTTCGATATCCGTCCTTTCTTTGAGATCATTGAGACCGGTTCGCCCCATGGACCCAGAAAAGTGGAAGGCATCCAAAAGGTCCTGGCGCAATGGAAGGATATAAAGAAGGAGGAGGTGTTTTATATCGGCGATTTTACCGCTGACATGGAAGCGGGTAGAAAAGCCGGTGTTCCCGTCATAGCAGCCGCCTGGGCCGAAACCGCCCGGCCGGAAGAATTGATGCGCCTGCATCCGGACCATCTCTTCTATCACATCCGGGATTTCGCGAAATGGTTGGATGAAGCTATTTCCATACATTTGTAGCTACATGGCAAAAGAAAAGAACAAACCCGTTCCGGTCAGATTCGATCTGAAGATGCTGGAGGTATTGAAGGAAGAAGAGAAAATAGATACTCCTCAACAGGCCTTGAACTTCCTGACGAAATTCTGGGAGAATAACAGGCCGGCGAAAGACGACCTTACCGCTGCACCTGCTACCGCCGCTAAAGATCTTCCTAAAGCCGGCAAGTCACCCGTCGCCACGGAGCCGGCGAAAGAACGCACGACAGCGACCCACCCTTCCGGTCTCACCGGCATCGACCTTGCTATCTGGAAGGCCGAGCAAAAGGACAAAAAATAAGACAGCTCGTCAACGCCTAATGCAAACTGATGACCCGGTTGATCTTCCAGCCTTTATCCGTCTGCTGCCAGACAATGACAAATCGTCCCTCCCTGGACACCGTTCCTGGCGGATTTTCTTTGTTATGGAATTTATGAAATCCGATCTCGATCGCGCCGAAATTAGCGATCGGGTACACTTCTACACTTCCCGCTACCAGTTCCCGCGTCACCTTTCCGCAGATATTCTTTTTGGTAGCCTCTACCACATCCTTCTTCGAGGTCGATAAGCCGCCCTTGTCGTGATAGAATTCGAGGTTTTCCGCATAATAGTCGCTGTACTCCTGCAGGTGAACGCTACAGGTGTTATAGGCTGCAAAAAAGAGACTGTCCTGTTGCAGGATCGTTTTATAAAGGGCCGGATCGTCGGGCACGAACTGGGCCTGTCCTTTTTGAGAAGACAATAAGGCGCCGATAACCAGGAAGGCAGCAACGAGTAAACGTGTGGGGGATATCATCATTTTTGAGTTTTTTCGAGCGCTGTATGCAGTTGTTGCGTCAGGGAGTCGGCTGTACGGTAATGGTTCAATAGTTCCCTCCGGGGTTTTTGATGAATTGCAACAGTTCCTCTCCCCGTTCGAGTATGGACGCCGCCGGAACGGAAGACGCGGCTCCGGCCGGTTCCGGACTTTCTGCGGCATTATCTTCGATGTTGGGTTCTTTTTCCTTCATACTTTCCTCTATAAGCCTTAGCCAGGACATGTTAATATATGGTTAATTGACGATCAAATTAACCAAGAATCTGAACACTAAAAAATAATCTTGCAAAAGGCCCGAATGTTCCACATTTGCGCCTCTCCCCTGCGTAGTTTCTTACTCAGTTGCCGTCTGGTAGCAGCCTGGCCGTCCCTGGCATAATAATTTTATCTTCTGTTACTAAAATATATTTTATGCCAAATCCAAAAACAGATCAGCGTGGCTTCGCCACCAGTAATGCCGACGAAGAAAGGGATATGGGAGCCAAGGGAGGACCCTCTACCAGCCTGGGACGGCCGGATGATAAACATGGAATCTCTGCTCCTCTCGATTCCGATCTGCAGACGCAGATAGTCGTCAAGGCAAAAAATAAAAAGAAAAATAAGAAACAGCTCTAGCTAACGAACTGATATACCAACGCTTATTTTTCATAAGGAAGGTTTTCAATGGATCCTTATACTAAGGGCGTCGTTTTTTCCGTTAGTATAGTACCGTTCACGAGTAAACCTTATTGTTGAGAATACTTCCTTTTATATTAGCCTGTTTCCTTTTTTCTTCCGCCGCTTTTTCCCAAACCTCCACCGTCCTTGTCTGCGAAGGACATAGCAGTTATCGTTACCAAAGCGATAGGACGCACTCCCTGCGGCTATTGCTATAAGAACACTACGATCTCTCAAAACGAAAGACCCTATTCTGTTGAAGCATCGGCTCCCGGCCAATGCAGGGCCATTACAAAAAAAGGTTCCTGTTGTTCACGTTCAGCCCGTTCAGGTGGCTATTGCTGGCAGCACGGCGGATGACCCCTCCTTTGATCCTTCCTGCTATCTCATCGGCTCTGGATCTCCTGTTATATACTCTATTCCTTTTATTAAACAGCACAAATTGTTGACCATAAATTTGTTAGTGGGGACAAACGACCGAAGATCGGACAGACATGACCGTTCGGTAATGAGGTAGTGATCGTAAGCACTGCCATGATATTTTTGTGGCCACTTAAAAATCTATTATGAACAACAAAATCAATGTGCGTGACCTTTTGGTGGTGACCCTGGTGCCACTCGCCGGCGTTCTATCCCTGGGGTCCTGTAGGAAACAGCTGTCTCCCCGGCCGGAGGCTTCCCTGAACAAAGCTTTTTTGCAAACGGGACAACAATTGCTTACTTCCATTCATTCCGCCCCTGTACAGGCAAAGTTCAACAATCTTACCGGCACGGCGGTGGATGGCTCCGGAAATATCTACGTAGCGGACTCCAGAAATCACCGGATCCGAATGATCACTCCTGGCGGCGCCGTCACAACACTGGCGGGAGATGGTACGCAGGGATTCAGGGATGGATCGGGGGGCAGCGCAGAGTTCAGCTTTCCCAATGGTATCGCGGTCGACCGGCAGAAGAATGTCTACGTAGCCGACTTTCGGAATCACCGGATCCGTAAGATCACCCCGGCTGGGATCGTGAGCACCTATGCAGGTACCGGTGCAGCCGGTAACAGGAATGGAATAGGTGATAGCGCCCAGTTCGATAGCCCTGCTGCGGTGGCAGTAGACGGGAATGGAAATGTATATGTAGCTGACGAGGGCAACCGAATGATCCGCAAGATCACCCGTAACAGGGTAGTCAGCACGGTGGCTGGTAATGGTATTTTCGGGTATGTGGACGGACCTGGCGCTACAGCAGAGTTCAGTAATCCCGAGTATATCGCGTCAGACCCCGTCGGTAATTTATACGTAACGGACGGCCTTAACAACCGTATCCGGAAGATCTCCCGGTCTGGACTGGTCAGCCTTCTGACAGGGACACAGGCTGCGGGGATCCTTGACGGGCCTCTCGCCTCTGCCCAATTTCACCTTCCCACCGGTATAGCCATCGATAGTGCCGGGAACCTGTATGTTTCCGATCAATTCAATAATCGCATTCGTAAGATCACCCCGGACGGCTTCGTGAGCACGCTGGCGGGACACGGGAATGGTCTGACGCTGGGAGGATTCGCGGATGGACCCCCTGAGACAGCGTTATTCGACGGGCTTTCGGGCCTTTCGGTAGATGTGGCCGGGAATGTATACCTGGCCGATCTGAATAATCAAAGGGTCCGCAAGATCAGTCCTGCAGGTATTACCAGCACATTGGCAGGTACCGGCGATGCTGCATTTGCCGATGGCCGGACGGTCGATATCAGATATGGTAACCCTGAAGGCGCCTATTGCGATGCGGCCGGAAATGTATTTGTTGTGGACGCGGGTCACCACCGGATCATGAAGATCACCCCATTGGGCATCGTCAGCGTGTTTGCTGGCAGTGGCGTACGAGGTTTCCGGGATGATGTGAGCGCAGCCGCGCAATTCTCTTTCCCTTCCTCGATCGTAGGGGATTCCACCGGCAATCTTTACGTAGCGGATGCAGGTAATAACCGGATCCGTAAGATCACGCCGGACGGAATGGTCACTTCCCTGGCCGGCAACGCAAATGGATCTTTCCAGGATGGGCAGGGTCCGAATGCAGGATTTAACGGCCCCGTGGGGATAGCGATCGATGCTGCCGGCGTATTATACGTAGCGGATGCAAATAATAACCGGATCCGGAAAGTGACGCTTGACGGGAACGTCAATACCATTGCCGGAGACGGCATAGGTGCATTCAAAGATGGAACAGGCACGGCAGCCGAATTCAATCTGCCATCAGACGTTGCCGTGGATGGCCTGGGGAATGTATATGTAGCGGACGCGCATAATAACCGGATCCGTAAGATCACGCCGGCGGGTGTGGTTACGACCCTGGCTGGCGACGGCACCCCCGCATTCAAAGATGCGCCTACCGGCCCTGCGGCGGAATTTAATTTCCCCAGGGGTGTAATGGTGGATCGCTCCAGGAACGTCTATGTGGCTGACTATAGTAATAACCGGATCCGTAAGATCACACCGAAGGGTGTGGTGAGCACCTTGGCAGGGACAGGCGAAGAAGGTTATAGAGATGGACCGGCCGCAGGTGCAGTGTTTACAAATCCATTTGACCTGGCGATGGACGGGAAAGGAAATATCTATGTCACAGATTGGAATAACCAACTCATCCGTAAGATCTCCCACGCAGGGATTGTGAGCATCTTCTCCGGAAGCGGCCTCTTTTTCCAACAAATTTAAGCAATACAGCAAAGCCTTTGCACTGCAGAGGCTTTGCTTTTTAATGCGTAAAACCGATCTCGTAAATATTCGGCCACAACTTCCCGGCGCCTGATATCCTACTTGTACAAGGCCAGGACCTCTTTTAAGATAGCTTTAATAGTCCGGATGGGAATATCCTTGTCCGGGTCCAGCAGCAGGATCTTCATCCGGGCCCTTTTTTCCTGGATCAGCTGAGGGTGATCGATGCTCTTTCCCTCCACGATGCCGATATAGGGTTGCAGGAACTTCTTATGCGTCCACAGGTAGCAGAACATCTTTCCCTTATAGCAATAAAAAGGCATCCCGTATTTCCAGGCCTCCGTTATATCCTTGTCGTACTGCAGGATGATCTCCCGCATGGCCTGTAAATAACTTCTGACAGGCTCTTCCTTACGTAAAAAATATTCGTCGATCGCTCTTAACATCCCTCATTAATTTAAAAGCTCCTCCTACCTCACCACTCACCACTGACCACTCACCTCTTGAATTCATCGATCTCTTCCATGAATCGCTTCGCCTGGATCACCGATCCCCATTCCGCCCCCCGGAAAAAAGCCTTGAACCACTTCTTGTCCGCATTCTTAAAATTAATGCTCCGGTACAGCCAGATAGTAGCCAGCGTAAAAAGAGCAAAGACCGGCAAGGTGATCGTCCAGGTCTTCACATCATGCAGCGCCATATCCGGGGTGGTGAACCAGCTGCAATAAAAAGGCGTCTGAAGGAACATCCACCGGACGATCCAAAGGGTCGAGGATTGTAATTCCGCTATTTTTTGCTGTACCTCCGTCACGCTCTCGCTATTATCGATCTGACGGATCAATACCACCTGCTTTATATACCCAATAATACCGATAATGTTGATAAGGGCGATCATGCCTACGGAGACCACGAAAAATATTTTCCGGTATTCCAGTGAATGGACCACCAGGAACAGCAGAGCAACGACCCAGAGGATCCCAAGACCCACCAGCCACTTCTTTTGCCGGCCCAGGGCGTTCAGCTTGGACTTGGCCTTCGCCGTCTGCATATATTCGAAGGACTGCAGCTGCAGGACCCAGGACTGAAGGTTCAGGATCCTGACCTCCTCCACCAGGTTGCCATATTCCTTCCACAGGTTCTTCAATTCCGTATCTTCCATATACTTATTTTTTAGTAGGTGTATTCGTGAGGCTTTCCTTCAGCTTTTCTTTGATCCGGCTGATCCGGGTGGAGACATTGGTCTCCGTTATACCCAGGATCTCCGCGATCTCTTTATAGCTTTTTTCCTCGAAATAAAGTAGTATAAGCGCTTTGTCCAGCTCCTTCAGCTCCCGGATCTTCCGGTGCAGCAGGCTGGACCGGTCTCCGGGGTCCGGGTGGTCGAACAGGTGGTCCTGGATCTCCAGGTGGGTATCCATCAGCGGAAGAAGGAGGTCCTTCTTCTTTCCGGCGCGGTAATGGGAAATGGCGACATTCAGCGCCACCCGGTACATCCAGGTGGAGAATCGGTAGTCGCGGTCATACCGGTGATTCGACCGCCATAATTGATAGATGATCTCCTGGGCGAGATCCTCCCGGTCGCTCTTATTATAACAATAGGAGTTGCACACTTTTATGATAATGCCCCGGTTGGCGGTGATCAATCCTAAAAAATCGTCCTTTTCCTGCTGTGTATGCATCGGCCTTTAGTCCTGCTTTCCTATATGATTCGGCGCAGGACCCTAAAAGTCACAGTTTTTTTCCGATTTTATTCGGAACGGAGGCTTTTTACCGGGTTGGCGATAGCCGCCTTGATGGCCTGGAAGCTGACCGTCGCCAGGGCGATCACTACAGCGGTCAGGCCGGCCAGGATGAATACCCACCAGCTGATCTCGATATGATAGGCATAATCCTGTAGCCAGGCATGCAGCGCATACCAGACGATCGGCCAGGCGATCAGGTTGGAGATCAGGACGAGCTTCAAGAAATGGATGGAGAGTAAGGATACGAGGCTTTGCACGGAAGCTCCCAGCACCTTCCGTATGCCGACCTCCTTGATCCTTTTTTCGGCCGAATGAGAGGCCAGGCCAAAGAGCCCCAGGCAGGAAATGATAATGGCCAGGGTCGCCAGGATACCCACGATCCTGCTCACCTGCATATCGGCCCGGTAGACATCCTCGAAATGTTCGTCCAGGAACTGGTATTCGAAAGGATGGTCGGGGAAAAGACCCTTCCAGGTAGCCTGGATCGAAGCCAGGGCTTCGGTCACCTTCCGGCCTTTTATTTTTACGGATACCTGCCGGAACGGGAAGTCCCGGATATTGACGATGAACATCGTCTCGATCTTATTATGGAGTGAATTGAAATTAAAATCTTTCGCGATCCCGATGATCCTTCCCGCCGAATCGAACCCGAAATTCCTGCCGATCAGGGATTGCATCGTCATCTTCGGATTATCCTTCAGCAGCTGCCGGGCCAATGCTTCATTGAGGATGAATTCCTTCGCACTGGCGGACTTCTCCTGGGAGAACCCCCTGCCCTCTACCAGGCCGATCTTGTACAGCTTCATATAGTCCGGGTCCACCACCAGGATCGTAGAGGCCAGGTTCTGCATCGGACCGTCCCCCTGGAACCGTATGCCCGTCTGGTCCATATGACTGCCCAGCTGATCACGGCAGGCCGTCACTCCCGCCACATTGCTGTTGCTCAGCAGGCTTTGCTTGAAGACCTCGTATTTTTTGGAGGTCATGCCGTCCATCGTGACCGTCAATACCTGGTCGCGGTCGAAGCCGGGATCTTTCACCTGCATATAGTTCAGTTGCCGCACGACAAAGATCGTGGCGATCATCAGAAAGATCGCACAGGTGAACTGCCCCACCACAAGGATATTTCTCAGCAACCCTTTATTCTTGCCCGTCTGGATGGAACCCTTCAATACCTTCACGGGCTGGAACGAAGATAAATAGGCGGCGGGATACAGACCCGACAGGAGCCCCACCACCACCGTCCCCGCGATCACCGCCAGCAGGAAGGGCAGGCTGCTGAAAAGAGGCAGGTTGAGGGAGCGGTGGCTCAGCTTATTCACATAGGGGAGCACCAACTCCACCAGCACCAGGGCGAAGACCAGGGCGATCATTGATAGCAGGACGGTCTCCACGATGAACTGGATCGCTAACTGATAGCGATGCGCTCCGATCGATTTGCGGATGCCTACTTCCCGGGCCCGGTCGGCCGAACGGGCCGTGGAAAGGTTCATGAAATTGACGCAGGCGATCACCAGCACGATCAGGGCGATGATGAAGAAGATATTCGTATAGTTCTTATCGAATTTTTGAAAATTGAGATAATCCAGGCCGATCTCGGAAGCGCTGCCATGGATAGCTCTCAGAGGTAAAAGAAATAGTTCATAGCGTTTCCAGTTATCATTCTGAGCCATGTATTTCTTCAGGTAGGCCGGGAATTTCTTTTCCAGCGCCGCTACATTCGTATTGGGAGCCAGTTCGAAATAGGTATCCAGCCAGTTACCGCCCCAGTTGTCCATGAAGTTGGGCTTGTAGATCGTATTGAAGGAACAAAGCCCGTCGAATTGCAATTGCGAGTTCTTCGGTACGTTCTGTACAATGCCCGTTACCACGAAGCTCGTGGTATCGGTGCCATAATGGGTCACGCTCTTGCCCATGGGCTCCTCTTTTCCGAACAGCGACCGGGCGGCATCCTCCGTCAGCACGACACTATTGGGCTTTTCAAGGGCCGTCTGCCGGTTGCCCTTCAGCAGCTTCCAATCGAACAATTGAAGATAGGTGCTGTCGACAAAATGGATCGAGGGAAAGAAGATCCTTTTCTCGCCATAGGTGAACTGGTACTTATCCTGCCAGCGGATGCGCGTAAAATTCCGGATCTCGGGAAACTCGTTCTTTAAAGTAGGGCCCATGGGGAACATAGACAGACCCACTTTTTGCGACGCGGCCATGCCTTCGAACTTCTGCACCTCGTTCAGCCGGTAGATATTCTTCGTATGGAAATTATCGAAGCTCCGCTCGTAGCTCACGAAGAGCAGGATGACGATACAGGCCGCTATGCCCACCGATAGGCCGATGATATTGATAGCGGAAAAGAATTTATTCTTCCAGAGATTTCTCCAGGCGGTCCTGAAATAGTTTTTAAACATAACAGCGGTTTTAAGCCTGTCCGGCTACCTCCCGCATCCAAGAAGATGCCGGATACTTATCCTGCTGATATACATTTTCTTATCTCAAGGCCGGCCGGGGGGACTGTCCGTTTTTGATACGCCTTCTGTCCTCTTTTGCAGCAGCAGCTTTTGAAGGGCCTCTATTTCTTTGGGATCATAGGGCGTATGGTCCCCGTGGTAAAGGTCATGCTGCCATATTTTGGAAGCCGGGTCGCCGGGACGATGCCCCCAGGGCAGGTCGGTCTGCGTCTTGCCATTCACCAATCCCCATAACATGCAGCCCACTTTTTCCGAATAGAAGACGGAAAGATTATTTTCAATGGTGCTCTTCCAGGGCCGGTTCATCCATTCCGTGCAGATGACGGGACGTCCATGCTGCCGCAGTTCATTTATCTGCCGCAGCAACACTTCCTTGCTTTCGTAATTGTGAAAGGTGATAATGTCCGAAGCGGCAAAAATAATGGCATTCAGGCGCGGACTCCTATCGAACACGTCGATGCTCAACGGTTGCGAAGGATCGATGCTGCGCGCCCAGGCGATGACCTTCTTTAGTAAAGGGAAGGTGGCCGCGCCCAGGCCCCCGTTGGTAGGCTCGTTGTACAGGTCCCAGAACAGGATGCGCGGGTCGTTCTTAAAATGACCGATCACGGCTTTGACATATTTTTCCAGGCGGGGATGCGTGGTGGAGTCGACGACCAAACTATGTC
>Ga0307517_10006394_pt1 | contig 17464 bp, 22 predicted proteins | sample 23_EM_MG_FD_194515 | JGI IMG/M metagenome (GOLD analysis project Ga0307517, IMG submission 194515) | Populus trichocarpa ectomycorrhiza microbial communities from riparian zone in the Pacific Northwest, United States - 23_EM | ecosystem: Host-associated > Plants > Roots > Unclassified | place...
GGTATGTCTTTGTAAGAAAGTCCTCCCTCGTCCTCTGAAACCTCTGGTGGTTAGGCTATGAACATCAATTTCACCGGCTCTTCCATATGGTGTCCGTTGTTCAGACTTTATGCCCACGCCCTCCTCCGTACATCATATGTTTTCTCCGACATGATAAAGCTGGGTGATGAATCACCGGACTATGATCCCTTTGGGTTCACGGATATTTGGAAGGAAAATTATCACGGGGATCAGGTATGCATCAAGGCAATCCGGATACGGTATGTAGAACGCTTGCTGATAACCATGAAGGTGCGCACTCCTTTTTTAATCGGAGTTAAACTCAAGCGCGCCTCACCAGGTCTACTATTATCGTGAAGAGCCCCTTTCCCATCCGAACGTACTCCCCATAATTGAGGTTTCGAAGACAGCATTTCCGCTTTGCATCATGAGCCCGTGGATGCCAGACGGAAACATCGTGGAGTACACCCAAAAGAATGGGAACGCCAATAGGCTAATGCTGGTATGCACCCACTGAAATTGGTAGGGGCACACCGCTGACCATGTCGGTAACAGCTCGCGGGGGTCTGCGATGGCCTCTCGTATCTTCACGGGCTCGATGTATTACACGGTTGTATCGCTCCTGTAGGTGATACAGAATGGTCTGTATGCCCACCCACATGTTGATGCTTCGCACATACAGGGTAATATTCTGATTACTCCAGATGGCAACGCATGCCTTGGCGACTTTGGGATTGCGGGTGGATTCCCTGATTCCTGGGGCTACCGGTTCAAGCAAGGAACTGTCCGATATATGGCCCCAGAACAGTTTGACAACCACGATGGCATTGACTCGCCCTCAAAAGCGAGTGATGTTTACTCGCTCGCGATGACATCCTTTACGGTACGCTCCCCCTCAATTGGTAAACCGAGTGATACTCAATATAATCACCCCATTTACATCAGGTCCTCACAGGGGTGTTTCCATATGATGGGATTCGTGACAACAAGGCTGTAATTTCCTGCATTAAATCTGGGGAACGACCCCTGCGTCCAGGGAATCAAGACGCAAGTCAATGGTTGCGACGCAGAGTATGGGATATGATTACAACCTGTTGGAGCGATGACCCAAAGAAGCGATGGGAAGTCCGTGCTGTGGGCAAGTTGTTTTTAACATCGAGTCTCCAGGTGGTCCAGAATGCCAATTCAGGTAATTGGAGCACGTGAAACACCCGAAACCCTGACTGAAAGTTTCCGAACATTGACACAGGGCAACAGCGACGTGGAAGATTTCTCCCACGGATCGCCTCTCTATTCCAGTTTCTACAAGTTCCAGAACCAGAAATTGAGAGTCTCGTTAATGAAATGGATAAGGCAGGTTCTTCCATCTTCTCTGCTCTCTTCCGAGACTAAACCAAGCTGCAGCGTCTCGAAAATGAGGTTATGTCAGAGCGGGACCGACTCAAATTGTTCAATAAGCTCTGCAAGACTTGTAGCCGCCATCGCGTAATCCCAAAGTCTATGCACATCCCAGATTGTTCAGAAGGCTCCGTGGAAATCACAAGTGGGGGGTTTGCTGATGTGTCGCAGGGTATATATGAAGGACGTCGGGTAGCAATCAAGGTTGTACGCATATACACCACTAGCGACCTGGATGTCACCCTCAGCGTAAGTCTTCTGCCTGTGTTATCATGCTTGTATGGATGAATATGTTACAGAGATTCTGTCGAGAAGGGGTTGCTTGGAAGCATCTCCGACATCCAAACATATTACCGCTGATTGGAGTGACAGTCAGTAACCAGCGGTTTGCGATGGTTTCTTCATGGATGGAGAATGGTAATATCAACGAATTCGTTGAGAAGGACCGACATGCAAACCGCATTGAGCTTGTACGTATTGCACTCAACCCTGACAGGAGCCTGACTGACTGACTATCCAGTTGGTTGACGTTGCAAATGGCTTGAAGCACATGCATGATCTCCGCATTGTCCATGGAGATTTGAAGGGCGTACGTGTTTTCTCAAATCAGATATTCGCACACCTCTCACTGATCGTGGAGGCGAACATCCTCATCAATGAGAACCGACGAGCTTGTGTCGCCGATTTTGGCCTCACCACTATCACCGGCGTTGCCACTCACGCTGCTGCTGGGATATCCCAGGCGTCGTTGATTTCAAACGACACACTGATGTCGTTCACTGCGGGGGGAACATACCGGTGGATGGGCCCTGAACTTCTTTACCCAGAACGGTTTGGGATGTTACAATCAGACAACGACAGACCAACAAGACAATCCGACTGCTATGCTCTGGGCATGGTAATCTACGAGGTGGGTATTCATGCAAATTGATTCGTGGTTCTAAGCGGTTGACTGGTAATCCCCCAGGTACTGTGCGGACACCATCCTTACGTTGAAATTCAGTCGGATATGCTAGTGATGAACGCGATCATGGAAGGAATTCGACCAGAGAAACCGGAGGGGGCAGCACGCCTCGGGTTCAGCAATGAACTATGGAGGATCGTTGGGTTATGCTGGTCTGAGAATCGTAACGCACGACCCAGGATAGAGGGTATTCTTTCTTGCTTAAACGACGCAACGGCGTTTTGGTACATGAGGGATTTTTGACCCGCGATACAGGAGCGGAACGATATGCTTGTTAACGATTTCATCTTTACTTGTTTTTCGTATATATATCTCCTATTGTTCATTTTTCTGGTACATAGCGGAATCACATATATTCATCAAGTATCACCAACAACTGATTCAGAATTCAGGGCTTGAAGGGGGGTGCCAGCGAACAATGGCTTCACAGGTCGTAAACGTCAAACCTCCACGACAGCCATATCAGGCAGCCTCTGCCGTATCCACGGCCCCAATGATTTGTCCATCATGTGAATGAGGTAGCTGCCCTCAAAGTCGTCGGGGGATTTATGCGGGTAATTCGATGAGTCATTTTACTGCTCTCCAAGACGGTCGACGATGAGACCCCTTCCGAGGGAAGAATATACGACGATCTTGATGCTGAGCCCCACCGAGGTCTTAGAAAATCCCGCAGACTCATCCTCGGCACCCGAGATGGAGGGTGAGTGCTCAACCTGGATGACCGTGATATGGTGGACGACATGTGCCCTACAGAGAGTGGAAGACAAGATTTCAGAGAGCGCGATATATCGAACCTTTCAATGCTATTCCGTAGATCAGGGTCATTGTTTGTGAATCGCAAGACGGAGTTATCACTCGCTTGACGAGGTTGACCATCTAAGCAACGGTACAACCAGGACCGCGGGGCCAACACGATGTCAACCCAATCGACTTCCGACCTCGACGAAGGTTATCGCGTTGACACTTATCGCGGACAGTGAATTCTTCCCGACGATCTCCCTCCGAGGGACACTCATCCAAGGTCAGCTCTGTCGTAGCGCGCTACCAGATTTCTGACAAAGGACGAGTTCACATTTCGTGTAACTGCGGAGAAAGGATCAGGAAAGGCATGGTATTCGGATGCCTCGGTAAACTGACGAGAAATAAAACCAAATAAAGTGACAGAGTTAGGATAAACAATACTGGGAGGGTCTGACGAGAGCAGGGCGGGATTTCTTGAAAACGAGGAAAACGTAGTCACACATACTTCAGCTCTGATTATCGGATAGAGGTTGGCGAGCATGAAAAGGAAAGGGAAAAAAATTCATAGCATGAGGGAAGGGGAGGAAACGGTGTAGGGGTGGCATGAGCGAGTTATGATGTGGGAGAAGGAGGAAGCGGCGGGGTAAACGGGGTGTGTGAAGATGATAACGTAGGAGGGTGACTGAGAAGAAAGGGTAGCGTGGTGGAGTGATAAAGAGGCGAGAGTGACGCGGAATGGGGACCCCGATCAAGATTGGAAGATCAGATCATCACATAACCCCAGAAGCTTCCAGTGCGTTCTGCATAATCGTCTCCTTTACCGCACTAAACAGCAGGGCAAACGCAACCCGGAAATTTATTGTATCATTCGCCTGCGTGAGACTGGGGAAAGTAAGACACCAAGCTAGATCACGAGAGTGGGGCCAAGCAGAGGTAGGAAGGGGGGAGAAAACGTACTGCGGGTAAATACTGAGTCTGGCCCGGTTTGCTTGCATGAACTTGAACAAAATGAACTTAGCAGCTTTGCTCACGTCCGGCCCGCCGATGTATTCAGGACAGTAACGTTCCAGTGGGACCTAGGTTGCTTTTGATCAGCTCACCGTATGATTGCCGGAAGGACCTCATCGTACCTTTAGTATTTTTTTCCGAAATAGATCTATCTTATTCATGAAGAGAATAACTGATGTCTGTAGGAACCACCTCGAGTTTACGGTGGACTCGAAGAGTGCCAGCGATTCCGCCATCCGGTTCTAAATCGTCCCCCTCAACGTCAGCGGAGTCGAGATAAATTTACCAAAGTGGATGCAATGTACCTGGTCGTAGTCGCTTATGGCTGTACAGAAAACGATACTTGTCGTGCCTTCAAAACAATGCATCAACTTCTTTCGTTCCAACCGTTGAGTGCCGAGGTCAAACATGCGGATTCTAATGGATTATAAGAATTCAAATATACTTGGGGAGAGGTATAAAAAGACGCACGATAATGGGCCGATTGAGAACCGAATGTCGACAACGGCGGTCGTTTTCTGTTGTGATCTCAGGATATCCGTCTCCGTTGAAACGTAATCGAGCTCCCCTATCCGATGGGCTTCTTCGAAGAAGCTGAGCGCGTGTCGGTGCGGGGGCCGTTGGGTGGTTATGGGGCGGAGGAGACATACTAGGGAGCACTGTCCATTAGATAAAATTCGCTCCAGTAGTTGACCAGAAACTTGGGGATGACGGGATCCTGCCATAACTGTTGGGCGGCGAGGGCAAGGTCCCCCGGGAAGTAGTATGTTGACGCAGATGAGATGAGGTCTAAGTTGTAATTCACGATTTTGTCGGCGTTGTCCTGAACGCACGAACGAAACGGTTAGCGGCGGGGGAACGCTAGGCACAAGCATGGGCCACGCACTCGGTTCATAGGTCCCTCTGGGGCAACTCCGGCTTTCCTCATAGCCAACACCACAGCCTGCGCGCTCTCCATGAGGTTCTTGTAGATAATGGGTCGGTAGTACGCTCGCTCCTTGTCGGAAAAGCCATTCTGGTAAATAATCTTTATTTGCTTCACAATTGTCGATTTTCCCGACTCTCTAGGCCCTGAGCATACAAAGTCAGTTCGTCGCTCGGGGATTTACTTGTACGTTGGAAGGGGACGAGGAGGTTGATCGGAGGATGAAAGGTTGCCGGTCAATGTTGACCAGAGCTGGCTTCTTTCCCCGGGCTAGAGAAAGCTAGGAGTAGGAAAATAGTAAACTCCGATACATATCAGAGGAGTTGCGGACCTTCCAATGCCGTACTCTGACCGCAGGACGTGAGCGAATGAGAGCGACTTACCGAGTAACAGAAGTTTGCACTCCTTCCTGAACATCACGGGAACTTCCTCAATTTGCCTTGCTATTGCTGCCGAGTAGGCGAGGGCATCGTGGTATCTGCTGCTTGAGACACGGTTGCCCATGGTACGAGTCTAACGATGGTGGCAATAATGTTGTAATTACGGGGGTTGACAAGGGAGCGTTGAACGCGAGACGTTTGTTGGTTTGCGGTGGCGACTGTTGTGGAGGACGAGGTGAGACCGAGGGTGTGCCGGACTGAAGCAGGGTTCCAACTCTATTGGATTATGATCCTCGGTAGAGAGAGCGACTGTGACTAAGGAAAAAACCGGGAGATCATCCGACCGATAGGACCGGTAAGGGTACAACACGAAATAAAGTGGTGCGAACACGCATGGGCTCACAGGGGAGAGAAAGGGGTATTGAGGTATCAGTATACGAGGCCATAGGAGGGGAGGCTGCTGAACGTTAAACGTTAAAAGTTTAAAACACCGGTTCGAACGCGCGTCACTCGGGTATGAAGAGAGTCAACCAAGTTTCCTTTCACCGCCTTCAACTTTGCTCGTGATCTTTCTTTCTGAACGGCTGCGCGACCACGAGTGATGACTTCCGTGTCCTCTCAGCGGCGAAAGGCGTCTGGAGCTTGGCGGATAGTTCACCCGCCCTCCTCTTCGTATCCGCCTTGTGGATTACATTTCCCGTCATCCGCCACCCCAGCTAATGGTATGCCTCGCGCCTCTGTCTGGCCCCCCGATCTTGCAACGACCCCATCCCTCCAACAGACCCTCATCTTGTTTCCGCGATCAAACCAATGATATACTTTGCGGGAAGGAGTTCAAAGCGATGAATCAGCGTAGTTCGTTGACTATCTGGACAAGGTACGTCGTCTCCACTTCGCTTTTTCCGCTCTCCGCTTAAGCAAGTGATGGCTCTGGATAGTCTCGATCCTGCCAGTTTTGGTTTCCGGAAATGTCTACGCGAGCTTACGAACATGTGACGCCAAGATGGTACTACCGACCTCCATACCTCCTCGTCTTCGCTACCGGGTATCAGTCGTCAGCCTGTCGCCTTTGGAGCTTCCGCCGACGTACACGAAGGACCTTTTATAATTCAAGAGTTTATGTCAATCACGTCCGCTGGGGACAACCCGGAGAAGGTCACAAAAGTGCATTGTCGTCGCCATCGCTCCCTTTGTTCTCCGTTACTGACGAAGTTTGCGGACCCTCTACCAACAGACCGTAGCGCAGAGTACTTGAAACGCCACTCAGTATCGTTTCCACTCCTCTCAGTCTATCTCAGATCGGACGCCCAACGGTAATTTCACGGGGTACTGTGTCCCGACGTAGATCGACTGGTACCGTGAGTGTCCCTCCCGTTGTGCTTGATCCCACGCTTACTCCCTCATTAGCTATGTGATATCGCTGAGGGCATCAGCTACCTCCACTCCCGCAACATAGTTTATGAGGACCTCAAGGGAGTGCGTCGTTGTTCTATGGCCTACTTAACCACCGCGCTGACGCTTATCCAGACAGATACCCTTGGACGTGGAGCCAGCCACGCACGGATCCGTGATCTTGGTCCCGCTGGAGTCACTACAGACGCGGAGTCCCCGTAAAACGCTTCGGGTGATCAGGGCCATACCATGCGGTGGATTGCGCCAGGGATCCCGGACGGGCGGTGGACGAGTAGCAAAGGAGTGGGTGTTTTCTCCCCTGCGGTGGCCGTTATTCACGCATATCGTGGATGGGTTATTTCGCTGAGCTCCGACTCACCCGCGCGGTTCCGTTCAACAACATCCCACGCACAGGCGACAGCGGTTTACAAGTGCTTGCTCTGGCCGACACATGCAGACAAATTGCGGGCGTTGGTGCAATACTGTTGCTCCCGGAAACGTTGGAGGTGTTTCGTGTGGCCTGCGGGTCATCCCCCATCAAACCCTTCGGATACAGGCTGAGTTCCACACACCTCTCCAGGAAACCGAGCCCCCTTATCTCTTACCAACCGATTTTGGTCCCTCCCCCGGGCCAGGATTTGTGGCGAATGTACATCGGGGAGCAAAGACGGTGGTGAACACCTCAGCGACAGCTACTCGTAAACTGCAAGTTTACTCAAACCCGTGGATTGATATTTAGGGGTGGTGTGCATCAATCGTCACATGAATCCTCATCATTCTGACCTCGGCCAGCCCTAGAGCCCATCCTGCCTTGACCCCTCCCAGGACAATCCTCAGTGAAATTCCCCATGAGGTGTTTCGCAAGAGACGCGATTATGGCCCAATCGTTGAATTATTCGCACTCCTCCACCGCTCACCATTCTTTCCGGAGAGGTCGGGGTCGGTGAGACTACGGAACCCTCACCCACCGTTGCGCTCGTGTCGAGGGTAGGTTTGGTCGCGGTCCCACTTCGTACATAATCCCGTAAGTTCCTTGGATCCGTCCTCGAACGTCTATCTGATGCACCACCGGGAGTATGGAGCAGGTTCTACCACACTTGATCACCTTCCACTTGTGCTGGTGTTGGATGGTGTGGAGTATACCTTTGACCCGATCACGGCCGAATCCGGGGATATCTCCTCTGCAATCGAAGGACCCAGTCAACGCCAAAACGTCTGCCTGCTCGCAACCAGCCGGGTGGTGGTCAATACCCCAGGTTTTTACGCCGTCGGGGTGATGATCTTCCCTGGAGACAGCGCGATACAGCTTCTACACCATACCTCACCTCAGCGGATCATCTTGCAAGCCCAGACTTCCGCCCTCTCTTTGTCAGCCTGCTCCCCGGGCCCATGCACGGGAATACTTGGAGTGAATCAAAGCTACTACTGAGCAGAAAGACGGCCTGACGGATGTGATTGAAAAGCAGACAGCTGCCATTGCTCCTACGGTGATTTGAAACCTTGGGTCCGCCGCTCGCGACAAGATAATGGAGAGGTGGTTCCTCGCACATACGGTAGCTGAGGTAGTCGACAAACTTGTGAGGTTCCGGCTTCACTTCGGACATTCGATATCGTGACTCCCGTCCGTGGGGAAAGGTCGCTGAGGTAGAGGAACCCATCCCTTGTATTCATGTTAGAGCGGGTTTGTTCTTCGAATATATTTTTGCTGAGTGACTAGCGGGTCTTGCAATTAGTCCTACGTTTACCACTGTGCCCGTAAGAAGGGCTCCTCGTAACCGCCCAACCCCTGGAAGCGCCGATCAGGGTGACAGGAGGCGTGAACACACCGGCCGGTCGGTCCAACCCTTCTGAATGTATAATTCCAGGGTCCCTTTCCATTACGTGGTTCAGAGTTGGATCGTCCTTTGACCATGATGAACCTAATCTTACGGAGGGCTTTCTGAACGCACAAGTTGCCGTTCCGTGGTTACGAAGCCCAGCCCTCGACGGTGGGGTCTTTCGCGCTTGAACAGACCCACCCGAACCCATTCACCGCTGTTGGATTAGGGATCAAGGGAAGGAATGGGACCTCTCCTTGGCTTGCGCACTCGATATCGGCTCAGTCCCGGTTCCCGTTTATCAACTCTTATGATCTCCGGGATTTCGTTCCGGCCAAGGGACCCGACAGTGGTCTTGGGAACGAATGTGAAGTATTTCCACGTTGGTTGGTTGGGTTGAATCAAGGTTAGATTGGCAGGCAGACGGAAGACGGGTCTCTACCCAGTCACTTGTTGGATACTGCCGACCGTTGGACCCGGAGAAGTACGGGGAATGGATCTGGGTGTTGACGAGAAAACAACCCAAAGTAGCTTGGAGTTGGAACGTGCCAGACAAGGTCGAAGTGAGCCGAAAGGAGAGCAACGAGTCGAGAGCGAGAGGATTCTCCAGGTTCCTGACATCCTCCTACTATCCCCCGAAAGCGTCTGGTTTTCTCTATAACTGCTCAGACGCGATATATATCTCGCCTCATCCCGCATGTGGTATACGTAAAGGAACTCGAGGCTCACCGGCCGGCGTCAAAGTCACCACGAAGTTCCGCATCTTCACCCATCTTCAACCTCAAAACTCGTTCGTGGCTCTCCCAACAGGTCCCCAATGACTGCAGCTCTCCGCTCCTATCCTCCCTGCTGACCTCGTTTCAGAACTCGCTTCGTACGTTACGGCGGAACTCATTTCCACTCCTGCTACCGGTACCGCCGATGTCCCTCCCGGAACTACTGAGGCTGGCGCGTTCTTGTCAAAGATTCGCCACTAAATCTCGTAAAATCAGATCCTAAGCCATCCTTTCCCCTCCCTTATCCACCTCCCATGTCCTTCACCAGACAAGCCTTCTCAGCGGTGTGTATCCGGATTCACAGCCCAAATCTCGGGGATTTACCTCCTCTCCTGACTTTTGTGCACGCTTATTCAGACACGCTAGGCTCCCCATTCTCCTCCATCCACCGAAAGGATTCGCTCTTCTCCGGAACTCACCCCGACGCGATGCGCATGGCTCGACTTTACTGGGGTTTTTCCCCGCGTAGATTTCGTTCAGGGCCTGTACCTCAAGGAACTCGGTGCATGCAACCCAGCGCCGAGGGACCACGTCCCTTGTCTTCACCCTCCCTCGACCTCGAACCTCATCCCCAACCTTCTTAGGCCGACAATGGCCACGTCGGTTCTGCAAGAGTGTTCTCCGCTCCCGCCCCACCCCAGGCCCCCTCTCCCCGCCGACCTCGCTTTGAATTCGCCCGGTATGATGCGACAGAGCCAACTTCCACTCCTTCCACCACCACCACCACCACCACCGACGACGACGGCTACGCGGCTCCCGCAATGACCGAGGCTGACGCATTCTTGCCATTCCTGGAGGCTGGTATCCCAAGGGGGGAACCACGTAAGTGCAGATCCCCGACTCTACTTGCTTTCGATGGGAGAGCCGGTATGGTGGCGTGTAATAACCAAGCAGATTGACAGAAAAATATAAGTTGGCGTTCTCCGTCCGCTGTGATCGTTAGTCAAGTCCGCACCTCCCGCAACGTCTAAGGGGACCATTAGCGCGTCATGAAGAAACCCTACGACCCCCCGGGGTACAGACATGAATGATCACGAGGGAGTACTCGTCACTGACATTCATGCAATGACCGTACTTATGACTGGCTCAATTCATCAGGGGTTCGGGTGGATTCCGATGACCTTTATCACCCCCTCCGTCATTCCCTTGAAAAACACTTGGGTCAGTCACTTCGATGCAAGAGAGATGAAAAAGAGGTCACACTGTATCTGAAAACCGCACCCTTCCTCTATCTGTTACCTCCGCTACCTGTTCGTAACTCGACTGCGGGCCTGTATCCGCGGGGCGGTGTCAGTGAGTCAAAGTTCTCTTGGGTCTCCCACCCCGATCCGCGATGTTCACGGGTATGATACGCGGCACCCGATTCTGGTACTCGCAGGAAAACTCAGGTGGAGAGAAAATGGCGAGTTGAAAGTCGTACAAGGACCTTGAGAGTTCTAGGGGAGGCATCCGGACACCATGATGATCTCGAGATTGACTGCGCCAGTGCCCCGTTGTAAAATGTCCGATTCAGGCAACTGTCGTGGCTACAGCGAGGGAACGGCGTGGTTTCCACGAGGCTGGCGGTACACTCTGTAACCTCAACAATTGGCCAGATACCTCTCTTCCTATCGCCGCGATCTTCCCACTTGGTCATCATGCTTGAACCAGAATTTCGTGAGGGTGAGCCACTAACTTATATGAGCACGGGTGGTGGCAGCTGACAAATAGATGGTTTAGTTGACTTCGCCTCGCTTGGTCCCGAGATCCTGACAAAGCTGGGAGAAGACTTCGTGCATGTACCACCCGCCCTCGATCCGATGTTGTACTTGTTGGAAAATGGGGAGGACTGTGCTGACAGGATCTCCGAAGTGGTCTCAAGGACTAGATTATCTCCGACAGGTCTGTCCTCATGGGATGCGGCAGTATTGGCAGAAACGTTTCATGAGGTATGCCTTCGTAATCAGATCCTCCCTCGCCCTCTGAATCCTCTGGTTAGGCGATGAGAATAGGTTTCGATGACTCTTTCCTACCGGGCCCACTGTTCAGACTTTATGCCCACGCCCTCCTCCGCGGACCACAGATCTTCCCTGACATAGGGTTGTGTGATGAATCACCGGACTATGAACCCTTTGGATTCACGGATATTTGGAAGGCAAATCATCACGGGGACCAGGTATGCGTCAAGGCAATTCGGATACGGAACACAAGTTGCTTGGAGGGAATCAAAAGGGTGCGTGGCTCCTTTTTTAATCAGGGTTAAACTCAGTCCGCTTCACACCAGATCCTTTGCAATGAAGTTGAAGGGTACAAGTATCTTTCCCACCCGAACATACTCCCCATTGTTAGGATTTCGGAGACACTGTTTCCACTTTGCATCATGAGCCCATGGGTGCCAGATGGAAACATCATGCAGTACACCCGAAAAAACAAGGACGCCAATAGGTTAATGCTGGTATGCATCCATCAAAGTTGATAAGCACGCACTGCTGACTACATTGGTAACAGCTTGCAGAGGTCTGTGATGGCCTTTCATACCTTCATGGGAAAGATATTTTACATGGTTGTATCACTCCGGTAGGTGATACAAAATGGTCTGTGTGTCCACCCGCACGCTGACATTCCGGAGTTACGTTCAGAGCAATATTCTGGTTACTCAAGATGGTAATGTGTGTCTCGGAGACTTTGGGATCACAGGCGCATGTGGCGATTTCTGGTTCCACGGGTTTAGGTTTAAGCTAGGAACTGCCCGATATATGGCCCCGGAACGGTTCGGCTATGATTATGGCGCCGGCCCTGCTTCAGAAGCAAGTGATGTCTACTCCCTCGCAATGACTTCCTTAACGGTATGCTCCTCCTCTGTTGGGAGACAGTGATACTTGATGCAGTTGCCTCATTCCTATCAGGTCCTTACAGGAGTGTTGCCATTTGATGGGATTAATGACTACAATGCTGTTGCTTTCTGCATTCAATTTGGGGAACGACCCCTGCGTCCAAGAAATCAAGATGCAAACCAATGGTTGTGGGACAGGGTATGGGATATGATCACCACTTGTTGGAGTGAGGACCCAAAGGAGCGATGGAGAATCACCACCATGGACAAGCTATTTTCAATACTGGCTCTCCCGGAGGTCCAGAATTCCAATTCAGGTAACTTGAAACATTCAAAACACCAGAAATGCCAACTGAAAACTCCCGAAAATACAGGGCGACAGCAACTTGTGGGGGTCCATCTTCTACAAATTCTGGAACCGGAAATTGAGAGGCTCATTGATGAAATGGACAAGGCAAGTCCTTCTACCTTCTCCACTCTCCTCCGAGGCTAACACAAGCTGCAGTGTCTCGAGAATGAGGCTATGTCAAGTCAGGAGCGACTGAAGTTGTTCAATAAGTTTTGCAAAACATGTAGCCGACATCGTGTGATCCCAAAGTCCATGCACATCCCGGATTGTTCAGAAGGCTCTGTGGAAGTGACAAGCGGGGGATATGCGGATGTATCCCAGGGTGTGTATGAAGGACGTCAGGTAGCTATCAAGGTGGTGCGTGTGTACACCACAAGTGACCTGGATGTCATCCTCAGCGTGAGTCTTCTGTCTGCATTGTCCACTCATGTGGATGAATATGTTACAGAGATTCTGTCGAGAAGGAGTCGCCTGGAAGCATCTCCGGCATCCAAACGTATTACCACTGATTGGAGTGACGGTCAGTAACCAGCGGTTTGCGATGGTTTCCGCGTGGATGGAAAATGGTAATATCAATGAATTCGTTGAGAAGGATCAACACGTGAACCGGATCGAGCTTGTACGTGCCATGCTCAACCCCAACGGGACCCTGACCAAACTACCTTCCAGTTGGTTGATGTTGCGAACGGCTTGAAGCACATACATGACCTCTGCGTTGTCCATGGGGATTTGAAGGGGGTATGTGTACTCTCAGATCAGATATTTGCACACTTCTCACTGATTTACGAAGGCAAACATTCTAATCAATGAGAACCGACGAGCCTGTATTGCTGACTTCGGCCTCACAACAATCACCGGGGTTGTAACTCATGCTGCTGCCGGGACATCCCAAGCGTCATTGATTTCAAATGACACACTGATGTCATTTACCGCAGGCGGGACCTACCGGTGGATGAGCCCCGAACTTCTATACCCGGAACGGTTCGGGATTCTGCAATCAGAGGGCGACAGACCGACAAGACAGTCTGACTGCTATGCTCTGGGCATGGTCATCTACGAGGTGGGGTTCCTTGTGAGTCTGTTCGTGGTTCTAAGCGGCTAACCGGTAACACCCCAGGTCCTATGCGGTCACCACCCCTACGTTGAAACTCAGTCGGATATTTTAGTGATGAACGCGATCATGGAGGGGATTCGACCGGAGAAACCAGAGGGGGCTATACGCCTCGGATTCAACGATGAATTGTGGAGAATCGTTGAGTTATGCTGGTTGGAGAATCGTAACGCGCGACCCGGGATAGAGGGTATTCTTTCTTGTTTAAATGAGGCGACGACGTTTTGGGACATGAGAGGGTTCTGACTTGCGATGCGGGAGCGGAACGATCTGCCAGTCGACGATCCCATCTTCGCTTACTTTCCCTATACATATCTCCTGTTGTTTCTTCTAGTACATAACGGAATCACATATATTCACCGAGCACCACTTACACCTGATTCGGAGTTTAGGGAAGGGGGCACCAGCGAACAGTGACTTCGCAGGTCGGAAACGTTGAACCTCCATGACGGCTGCACCGGGCAGCCTCTGCTGTATCCGCGGCCCCAACAGTTTGGGCATCATGGGAATGAGGTTGCTGTCCTCAAAGTCTCCAGGGGATTTGTCCGGATAGTTCGGTGGGTCATCTTACTGTCCTCCAGGACGGTCAACCTGCGTAGCGGCCGACGATGAGACCCCCCTGACGGAAGAATATACAACAGTATAGACACATCTTCGGCATCTGAGATGGGGTGGGCGGGTACCAAACCGCGATGGGGTGGCCGGCGTGCACCCTGTGGAGAACGAAGGCCAATATCCCAGAAAGCCCTCCAGTGCTATTCCATAGATCAGGGTCCTGGCTATGAGTCGCAAGGCGGAGTTATTGCTCGCTTGACGAGCTTGATCATCTAGGCAACAGTACATCCATCGGGACCGTGGGGGCCAGCACAATGTCAACTCAATCGGCTCCTGACCTCGACGAAGGCCATCGGGTTGATTGTTATCGTGGACAGGGAACTATTCCCGATGGTCTCCTTCCGGGAGAGACCCATCCGAGACCAACTCCGCCGTGGTGTACTACCAGGTGTCTGGCAGAGAACGAGTTTGCATCTCGTGTGATCGTGGAGAAGGGGTGAGAAGAGACATAGTATTTAGCTGCCTCAATGGTGTCCAGAAGGCGCGAGAGTAACCGAGGCACCGATATTATGCGGTTGTGGCGGGAATGACAATCATATGTGAAAGGTGGGATCCAGATAATTGGGATGCGGACGGAGACGGCGATTGAACCGAAAATTATGGGTTGCACAACAGAAGTGGGTGCACACGCTACGCGATCTCGTATCGCTGTCGTGGTGGCAGAGAAACGGTCGTAAGATGTAGTCACGTACTGAAACAGGATGAGTATCGCGGGTGCAGAATTGTAGGGCCATCCACCCCATTCGAGGAAAGAACCTAGGAGATTGTGCAGGTGCACGAGTTCCCGATGTCAAGCCAAGGGGGCAGGTAAACGTCCTCGTGTGTCGGAAGGCAGTTTATAGAGCGCAGCCAACGTCAACGGACCCCCTGGGCCAAAGTTCAGCAGTTCAATACAGTCACAGCCCGCTTTCTGTGGGAGAGCGGTTAACCTAATCCCCTTCCGAGAATCGGGTACAGCGATTACGATTGCCGCAACGCAAGGCAGAAACACACTTCTTGAGGTGCGACTGGCCGGGAGGGGTGTGGTCAAACGAATGTCCACTGCAGTTCCCCCTAGCGTTTCTGAGAATGGATAGACTCCTCCGACGCGAGGAGCAGAGTGCAACCCACTGTAAGTTACTCACGGCGAACACCGCCAGCTTTTGAACACGCGTCAACCGACGGGTTTGATTTGAAGAGAGCCGACCAAGCCTCCTTTTACCCCAACGTCGCTACGAGGTCGCTAAACGGAAACAGAACTGTGGTGAGAAGATAGAATAGCGGAATAGTGAGGCTGTACTGCAAACTGCTGTGGCGGCAGAGAGAGATGCGCGATCCGGGATCTGGGCGCTCGGGCTCGCCCCACCTTGCTCAGAAATTGCTTGCGGCGGACGGGGACTCTGACCATAACAATCTTATGCGGTTTGGTTGCGTGCATACAGTACCGGTACAAAAATCAAATGGTAGTCTCGTAACGAACAGGCACAATCGTCTGAGGAGTGTTGTTCTCCGTCGAGACAGTGCGGCTGGTACGGGGTAACACGGGCACCCGTTTGAGGGCAACACGCTCTAAACGAAAAGATCAGGAGAGCTCCTTGAAAAGACCTGGTGGAAATCAACGTACGACCGGATTTTTTGGCCTCAGCGCTAGCGGCGGTGTTCCTCTTCACCCGGTCCAAGAACTCCTGCCGGCACCCCGAATGCCTGATGTGCTCGATCCTGATGTTCACCCGCTTCTCGATGTAACGGTTGCCGACGATCTTGTTGATAATAACACCAACGGCACGAGGGGTGACGTTGTAGACGATGCCCGTTCGACTGTATTCATATGTCAATCGTGTGCGGTACGAAGCCCGATCTCGAGACGAACCCATGGTAGTATTTGTGTGGCATACCCTTCTGCTGGGCTCCGTTGGCCTTGATGTCGACGATATCACCAACTCGGTAGTTGAGGAGGTATGTCGAGAGTTTAATGAAACCCTTCTCTGTAAGTCCGGTATTAGCCAAAAGAGTCGGAAAGGGCTCGACAAAACTACACACGCTTGAATTTGCGCTTGAAGAGATCGCGAGTACGCGCCCGGTAACCGAAAGAGTGGGGCATTTTGAAAGCTTGAAGGTGTACGTTTCAGCGCAAAGGAAACCGGCACGACCTCGGTGGACTCACCGGAGGATCTGGAGGATGAGCGTAGCGAGAGTGGGAAAGCGGATGATTGTGATTACTCGGCTCTTTCCGGTGGCTTCGGCCTCTTCCGTATAGCAGTACAGTTTTACCCACGATCCCTCCACCCTTCCTTGAGACACAACACTTACGATTCCATCGACCGACCTCCTCAGGAAAAATGCCAAGGTGGGTAGCAAGATGATTTGCTGTCACTGGGGCTCACTTACTTTGCAGGGCACCACGGAATCATAACAAGACGTGAGCGTATTTCACTACCTCAAGATCCACTTTGGTGTGGAGGGATGCATCGTGCTGATCAATCGCCGTGCCCCATTATCATTCTAATAGTTACAAGGTCCCGCGTCGACCTTTCGAATCGGCCCGTCTCGACGCCGAGCTGAGGGTGCGTATCATGATCGTCTCCTTTAGCAGGTATTTACCCCCGATACACCAGCTTGCCGGAGAGTACGGTCTCCGAAACAAGAGGGAGCTGTGGCGAATTGCCCTGATTCTTTCCAAGATCCGACGTGCCGCTCGTGAACTTCTCAAGCTCGATGAAAAGGATCCCAAGCGTCTTTTCGAGGGTAACGCCTTGATTCGCCGTCTTGTGCGAATTGGCGTGCTCGATGAACACCGCATGCGATTGGATTACGTGTTGGCTTTGAAGATCGAGGATTTCTTGGAGCGTCGCTTGCAGACACAGGTGTTCAAGAGCGGCTTGGCCAAGAGCATTCATCATGCTCGTGTGTTGATCAGACAACGACACATTCGGTACGTGGCCCCCTTCCGGGTGCACGGCGATGTTCTCATATTTTTTCAAGTGTTGGCAAGCAAATTGTCAACGTGCCATCCTTTGTTGTCCGGCTCGACTCTCAAAAACACATCGACTTCTCCCTCACCTCCCCGTATGGTGGTGGACGCCCCGGTCGTGTCAAGCGCAAGCGTGCCGCTGCCGCTGCCAAGCGTGAGGAGGGTGGAGATGACGAGGAAGAGGAGTAAATGCGCCACCACCTTTGATACGCACTGTCGCATCCGG
>Ga0307517_10006395_pt1 | contig 17462 bp, 21 predicted proteins | sample 23_EM_MG_FD_194515 | JGI IMG/M metagenome (GOLD analysis project Ga0307517, IMG submission 194515) | Populus trichocarpa ectomycorrhiza microbial communities from riparian zone in the Pacific Northwest, United States - 23_EM | ecosystem: Host-associated > Plants > Roots > Unclassified | place...
TAGAGCAAGACTTGTCGACTTTGTTGTCACAACCTGGAAGGTGCTTTAGTACATAAAAGGTATTCGAGACACACAAAAAAAAGGGGGTTTCAACAACGAGAAAAACAGCGAGTGGACCAGAAAAAACATTAGGAGGGAATGGAAAGCAAAGTACATCGGCGAGGATCGTTGGATAGCTAGAGCTCCTCTCCGAAATTTACGACACGCAACCGCTGAGCGGGTGGGATATTGATCTCAGACACGTGCTCAAGTCCCCCTAAAAGCACACCGACCCGCATCATGGCCAACAACTAATCCAAGAGACCCCGCGTTAGTATCTCGAGCCTAGTCGGGTTGATTTGGCGGAAGCTTACGTTGTGAGCGGCGTGAGAATGCTCGTAGATACCACCCAAGAAAGCAGTGGTGGCGTCTTTCCCAATGTTGGACGATAGTAAGGCGCGACCCCCAGGGTGCTGGTCCATAAACGAGGATAGATCGTGAATGAACCCTCCGATGAGAACGAGTGAACGAGTCTTGGATTGTTCTTGGACTGGTCGAAGAAATGTCAGTTGACGGGTAGTGTCAGATCAGCCGCCTTGGGGGACCTACAACTCTCCCAATTAATAACGGGCAAGTCGTTCGAGTCCATAGGCCATTCAAGCTTATCCTGTTTGGTTTTGAGCTTCTTCAACTGCATCGTCAACCTGCCTTTGTCAATCTCTCGTTCGGGAAAGACACGGAGATGGCTCGCAAGTCGAAGCTTGTTGCAAACCGCGATGAACCACTTGGTTGGGTCCCATTGGTACCACTTCACAGCGTTCCTATAGTCCATCGGGAACTGATGGTGGAAGTTATGATATCCCTCCCCGAGCGTCACGAACGCTGTGATGAGATGGTCTCGTGGCGTGTGTTTATCATCGAATGTGCTTTCGCCCAGCCAATGAGCCAAAGAGTTGACCGCAAAGACAGACTACGAAAGCTTCGGATCAGGGAATTCAACAAACGATAACGTCCCCCTCACATGATGAACTGCGACCACCCTAAAGAAACCGGCGTAGAAGTATCCCCCACGCCAGTCACCCCAAAAGTATCCAGGAATCACGGTGGGGAGAATTACACCCCAAATCAACGCAATCGCAAAATAATTCCGGTACTGCCATTGCACGACAGCGTTCTTGCGCAGATCGCTGATATCAACTGGTCCAGGTTTGATTCTTGGCTTGACGAGCATCCACACGACGTGGGACTGTGTTTTTGAAAATGGGCCATTATATGAGTAGACGGTCTGGAAGAAAGGTTCGCGCTACTCACCCACCAAAAACCACGTTCTGCGTTATAGGGGTCCAGATCGGTGTCGGTGTACCGATGGTGAGACCTGTGGCCGCGAGCCCACCACAGGATCGCACCCTGAACGGAGCCCCCACCGGCCACAGCGAGGAGGTACTCAAGGGGCTTGGAAGCGTTATAGGCCCGGTGAGACCACAAACGGTGATAACCTGGTATTGACACGTCACAACAAAGGGGATAGGGGCAAAAAGTTGGGGTATACATACCGGCCGTAATTCCTGTGATTTCCCCAACGGAATTAGACGAGAGGACCCATCGTCCCGAAACAGACAAAAAAAACCCACCAATCACATTAAACACGAAGTAGAAGGCACAAAACCAAAGGGTACGGGCGTCGAGATGAGTGGTCATAGCCCCGTACAAGGCGACGAGTGGGGTGACGACTATCACCGAGAGGTTGAACCATCGGACCTCTCTGTGCCAATTCGACCAAGTAATGGGAGGCAACGGATCAACGTTGCGAAGGAGTTTGTCCACGTATTTATCTGAATCCGGCACGCCGGAAGTGGCGGCGGATTCTGACGACGCAGGAGGATGAGAAATGGGTTCGTTCTGGACGACACCGGAGGGGCGAGAGACGACACCCATGGTGGGCGATGGTAGAGAGGGGAGGAACTGGGGGAGCGAGAAGCGGCGTCCCTGGGGACTTTGGACATGATTTTTACCAACGGGGTACAAAACGCCCGGACGTGCTTCGCAAATATTACGATAATAGTATCGCACAATTACGGTCCGATCAGCCAAGGTGATGGCTCTGGGTCTCTCCCTCTAATGTGGGTTCTCAGATGTCAGCGGTTGGGAACAGGTAGCGTAATAGGTCACGAAGCTAAGCCTCACCCCACTCACACACAAGCACCTACACGAGTCGGGTTCTGGTCCTGATCCTGCGAGCGTCATCGCACTTCTTCAGTGTCTGACCATGAGGCCCACTAACCCGTTTATCTACGTGTCAAGGATTTTATTTCTCACGAATCAATACGAGAAGAGATGGTCCCTGCTGTGACCCACCAGCGCACTTTCCAAGTAACAATTAGCTCGTCCACTTGTATAAGTCGCCGCGATCCGCACTCTCATTCCGAAAGATAAAAAGTTCTCTTTCAGAGATTTCAATCAGCCCTGACCACGTTTTCGACCAAAGATAATTATCACGTAGATTCGCATCGCGAGGTCCGACAACGGACCCAGAGCCCTGGAGACCGTATCGATTCACCGATTCAAATATTCACCCTAGGGCGTTACGGCTTGGTCGCTTTGTGGTCTTCCCGCTTATTAACAGAACACCCGTTCAGACGCCGGCGGATGCTAGCCGAGACAAACGAGGACAAACAACTGCGCACATCTTCCCACTGATCCACGCTGTGGTCAGCCACGGGAAATTAGGCCGATACCCATGCGGATCCCTGGCGACCTCTCATGCTCATTCCTACGCTTTTCGTACATTATGAACGACCACCTTTACGGCGCAGTTTTGCAACTCTCCCGTACTAATTGCTCCCATTGACCAGGTACCGTCGATCACGAGACAAATCTCGTCCATCCTTGGTACCACTATCAGAAGAACCGCACGCGAGGACAAGCGAGGTTCCAAAAAGCAACTTGGTTTCTCGTGTTCTATACTTGCATTTTATGACTTGGTGTGTTTTGCAATCGCCCACACAGATTTCAGACAGTCTTTCCCCCTACCCACACTACACGGACTCCAGTACTTTCCGTTGCTTGACCAGATAGGAAAAGCATTTCACGCGGGATTTATTTTCGAAATGGACTCTGCCTTATGATCGTGCCGATCGCACGTTCATGGCGCAAGTTTCCCACCCGCCGCTCCGAGTCCTGCTTCTTCAATCGGAAAAAGCAATTTCCGGTTTTTTCCAGGTCCGTGGGCCATGCTCGTGGATATCGACGACGATATAAACCCAGGTAGACTGCATGCCCTCACCCGGCAACAGGCTCCTCGTGAACCCATCTTCTCCACTGCTCGAGTAACAGTCGAATCGCAATGGCCACCTCCACCTCCTCCTCACACTTCGCCGGGGTCGTTTACGATCCACTCTCAGTTCTCTCCGTGCTGCCTTCCAGCCTCCTTCCCACCTCTTGGTCGACGTCCTTTGGTGGGTAATAGGGTCTATGTTGTTTGGACCACTTTCGGGCTGAGCACATAGCACACTAGCGAGGTCCTCGATCCTCAGCTTCCTACGGAGCGCGATCAAGGTTGGTTACCTGGAAATTTCCGACTCACAGGGAGTCCACGGCTTCGGGACGTATAAGGAGGGTCGAAACGCCGTCCGAGTTACGGTCAACAACAATCTCTTTTATGCGCGGGTGCTTGCTTCTGCGGACCTCGGCCTCAGCGAATCGTACATGATGAACGATATCGACATTGACAACTTGAAGGGCATGATGGATGTGGGTTCTCGCTTCCACGTCTCCATTTGAGCGCATTACTGACCTTTCATTTGCAGCTTTGGCTCGATAACTACGATGAGATGATCGGTCTAGATTCTAAATTGAGCAGAATCAGCGCTGTGGTATCCGGCTTGTACAACGCCTTCCTTGGCCAGTCGTTGAGTCGGGCCAGACTCAACGTCATGGATGCCTACGACCAGTCGAATGATCTGTTCCAAGGTTTCCTTGGTAACGAGATGATGTACTCCTGTGCCTTCTGGTCTGATGAGGAAGGGGGTTTTAGGGGAGACCTTCTCCCCACCGCTCGGCCCCTTGATCTCGAGATGGCACAACTGAGGAAGATCCATCACGTTTTGACCATGGCCCGGGTGAAGCCTGGTATGAGAGTTCTTGAGTTTGGCTCAGGATGGGGAGGGATGGCTATAGAGGTGGGCTCAACGTCTTGTACCGGTGATTAACTGTGTGCTGATGTGCCTTCAGGCCGCCCGTTCGTTTGGTGCAGAGGTCGATACCCTGACACTGTCCATCGAACAGAAAACTCTGGCGGAGGAGAGGATCAGCGCAGCCGGACTCCAAGATAGGATCCGCGTCCACCTGATGGACTACCGAGATATGCCTATCGAATGGGCCGGTCGTTTCGATGCCTTCGTGAGCGTGGAGATGCTAGAGGTCCGTGTCTCTCTCTCTTCCTTTCCCTCCTTCCACTAAACTGACATGTTCTCAGCATGTGGGCACTCAGCACTACGAGACCTACTTCAAGCTCGTCGACTGGGCTCTGAAGGACAAGAACGCCACAGCTGTTGTCACTTCTACCACGTTCCCAGAGGCCCGTTACAGGACTTGCCAACCAGAGGACTTCATGCGCCGCTACATGTGGCCCAACTCTGCGCTCCCATGCACCACGGCGTTGATCAACGCCGCGACCAAAGCATCCAAGAACCGGTTCTCGGTTCAGTCCGTCGAGAATCACGGAGCTCACTACCCGCGGACGCTGAGGGAATGGGGTCGTAGATTGGAGTCGAACGTGACGATGGACACGATGGCGAAACGATATCCCGAGCTTCGAGATCACGCCGCGTTCGAGTCGTTCAAGCGGAAGTGGAGATACCTCTTTGCCTATGCTGGAGCAGGGTTCGCGAAGGGATACATTTCGTGTCACATGCTCACGTTTTACAAGGTGAGGGACCAAAGTTGTCGATTGAAATGGTAAACAGCTGAACTGAATGTTGTAGAACGGGATGCCTGCACCGTGTGATTGATCAGGGTGGAGCGATCTACCTTGGATGCCATACCGCACCATATACCCTGCATCTAACGGTACCCATAACTGCATAAAATACTACTCTGGCTAATTCATCCCGTACGCTGTTTTATGTAAATCCAATAGTCCGAGTTTACCACCTCCTTTTCTCGGCGTGCTTTCCGGATCACGAGCGTCCTGCGTTTCTGAGGATCTCGCTGATCGATATATGCGAATACATGCGCATGAAGAGTAACGCCGCAGATGGTGCTCCGAGGCGCTAAGAATTCAAGGTACATTAGACCTGAATTCGGGGGGGCAAAGCAAATTGTAGCATGAAATCAGAAATTCCGGCAGAAGGGAGGATCCCAGGGAGTTCAATCGCCCATATTCTATTATGATAAATAATGAAAAGGATAAAGTTGGGTATCGGTCGGACCGCCTAGCGAGAGAGTCGTAGCCAGAGAAAGAAAGAGAGTATTACATTCCGCTTGTTTTTGTGTTCCTAGTTTCCAGATTCGTGAAAGGGTCATAACACAGAAAAGTATATTGAGAAAATGAAGATACTGTGGGGGTAAAAATGAACCGTGATGTGATCCCCCCTCGAGCAAGGAGGAGATCCAGAAGGGGACAACGTGTGCATGTGAGTGGATAGGCGGCCGACTAGGCCGATAGGCGTGTGGGATCGAGCTTGCTGGCCCACGATTGAAGCTCCTTTGCGGTAGGCGCGGCAAGAGCGTACGAGTTGGAGGCGGTAAAGAGCGTAAACGTGAACCTTTTCTGTTCGCAGAGAAAGGATACCTTGATCAACACCCCCCAGATCGAGCGAAGCGGCCGAAAACTATCGACTCACCCCAAGCAGTATCTCCATTTCCGGGTTACTCTCGACGTTGACCGCATTCAAGTTGATCACACCCTTCTCCTCCAACTCATTGGAGTGAGCGTACATGTACAGGTAAGGTCTGAAATGCAGGACAACTCCCGTGAGTATGATGTTCCTTCAAGTGGTGCCAGTGTGAAAATTTACCTTCTGAGCACGAACCACCGTCGTTCCCAGGTATTGAGGTTCGCGTCCAACAGTATCGAAAGGTGGCCTTTCTTGGTGGGGCCGTCGCTGATGATTCACTGTCAGCCTGGGATCTAACAGCTCAAGGGGGGAACCTATCACCTTCTTGGCATCGGCTTCGTACTAGAAACGAGTTTCAAAGAGTTGGGCGACTCGGTATCAAACACTTTCGAGGACGACGAGCTCGCGACTTCTTCCTCAGGTTCCTGTCGTAACACGATCTATACACACAGACATTAGACCCGGGTCAAGGGAGGTGGAATGGAAGGCATACCTCGCCCCGATGTCCGAACTTCTTCTGCCACAAGTCAACAGAATTCTTCAGAAGCTCCTCTCCACCCCACACCATGGAATTTGCCTGTGTTGGAGGTTTAGGAGGCATGGAAGCCAAAATGACACGGATAGCCTGGACGTCAGCGGCTCTCCGTTCCATCGACACAAGTCTCGAATAATCCTCCACAACCGTGATACCTCTCGGCTTCCAACTCCCGAGCGCCTCCTCTCCTCGAACGTACTTCTCGGCAGTGTCAAGTCTCCACAGATCCTTCGCCGATCTTGTCAATGGCGGAGTAAGTCGTACGTGGAAGACGGTACTCGTCTTGGACAGGATCTTGCTCGAGCCGAGGAAAGTCATCAGTTTCGAAGGGGGTCGCGCGTCTCGGGTTTGGATCGTGATGGCGATGTCGGTGCTGAATTGGACAGGCTCGCCGCAGGTCTCTACAGCGACAGACCAAGTCAGCTGCACCACGACCTTCTGATTGGCACCAGTAACGCGGTTGAGCAGTATCGAGTCGTGAACACTTGAATCCCACAAAGCCTCCGCTCTCAACTCTCCGGTGCCATCCGGCTTGAACTCCACGTCTTGCTGTTGTAGGAGTGGTAGAGTCACCAAAGGCTTTGACGTCGACTCGTGTAGCCGACCCTTCGGATCCAGCAACCTCACGTTCCCTATCCGTACCCTGGTAAGTTCTGACCACGGAAGCTGTCGCCCGGAGTTACACGCGAGGTGTAAGGCGATCCTCCTCTGTAATCCTTGGTGTAACGTGAAGGTTCCGGGATCGGTCCCCCCTGAAGTGACGACCGGCACCGGGACGTATTCTCCATCCGGTCCCAGTTCACATAGCTGTACCCATGCCACGACATCGTGTGTCTGCTCCATAAAGAACTCCGTCTCAGACCGTCTCATCGGTTGCGTCGAGGGTCGCGGTGACTGCGAACTAGGTGACGTCGTCCCGTTGGTGTGTGCACCATTCCCATTGGCGAAAGGTATCCGTTGCTCGCGCATCTCGTCCCACCGCTCCAGGCGTTCCAGATAAGTAGGCGTGACGGAAGCAAATAATTCTATTGGTGCGTAGCCTTCTCTGAGATGGGCCAGCGTCTTCACCGTGGCGCCGATCGTGAACGTTCGGCGGAACTTGAGATCAGAAAGGGAAGCACTCTCTAAATCAACGACGGAAGAAGCGAACACCTCCTCAGCAGCGACGCTCGGTCCGATGAAAGAAGCCAGCCTAGCTTGAATATGAACGGCAGAGAAATCGTGAGGGGAGAGACCCTTGACCGAGTCAATCGTCAAAACGAAGTTGATCTTGCTTCCAACGCTTAACGGTTTGTTCCCGTTTGGGGTTGGAGGTGGTAGGGGTGAGGATGATCTCGTCGAGGTACCAGAACCGGGATGTCGTTTTGGAGGAGCAACGTTGAGGATCCGAAGGTCGATCCGACACGACCCTATCGCCTCTGCAGTATATCGACAGAATATGGGCACAATCGAAGTAGATGACAATCGCCGAGAAACCGGGGCCAATGAAACCAGAGCGTTACCGATGAAGGAGTACAGGGGTGGGGGAGAGTTGTAGAAGGGTTCTTCCGAAGAGAAGTGTTGCGAATACGATGGCCGGTCGATGAATGCCGTGAGATTACGCATCCGCCGTAGCTGTTGCTGTAGTCGATCTAGTGACCAGAGGTAGATCGCATTGTTGCGTTTGTCGAGAACCTTGATCGCAACAGACGGTTGAGTAGCAGAGGCCAGTGTCGGGTCCGCCACATCTCCGAACTCGTCCAATCCTGCGATCGTATCCACCGAGGATGTAGGTTTGGCCAGAGATCCACCAGCAGCGATAGTGAAGTTGTATGAAACATCTTTCCCCAATTCCTTGCTAAGCAGGGGTCAAAACGGGGAGAATACGAAAGATTTCTCCTGCCCACCTGATCACATTGGCTTCCTTAATCACCACAGCACTTGACAACACCACCTCCGCCATAGAGAATGATCGATGGGCTCTCCACTTATCCAGAACCTTCCGGATAAGCTTCAGCTGCTTCGCGGAATAAATCGTCGGTTCAAACTCCATCTTGTCCAGCTCCTCCCCTCGAGCCCTTGCATCGATGATCCTTTTCATCTGATACTGGATGAGTTTGAGCTGGTGTTCCATCTGCTGTTTCTCCGCCTTCAAGTCCTCCGCCTCAGAAGACTCCCCAATGGCCTGTAGCCTCGATTCAAACTCCACCCGCTGGCTCTCGAGTTGTTCACGAATTTCCCTCGCCGAACCTTCGACGTCCGAAGTTCCGTTCGCATCCACGCTCGTGTCATCCGTGAAAGCATCAAAGGCCCTGCCAGAGTCGCTCCAGACATCATCAATCCCTTGGCTGAAATTGTCCATAGCCTGACTAAGGCTACTCTCCGGTCGAGGTTTCGCGATATGATCTCGCATCGTCTTCACCTTCGCGATCTTCTCGAACAGCCTGTTGAGATCTTCATCCGGAAGGTTATCTAGTGCAGGATCCAACCCCAGCCTGGCAAGCGCGTGTTCTCGTTTAGCAAATGTCCAGTCGACGCCATTTTCGTTAAGGTCAACGGAAGAACCGGTCAGTGAATGCGGCCGTGTCGAGGCATCCACATTCCCGGCCTCCAGATCAGCGGCAGACACGCTGTGTTGAAGGGACGAAGACTTGTTGGCGGCCCGACTCCGTTGCTTGCGTACCTCTTCGGGATTGTTGAACCTGAAAACGTGATGATCCCCGAGAATGATTCGGAAACCTGACCGGAGTCTGTGACCCTGTCCAGGGGAGATTTGCCTGCCATTGAGGATCTACAGCTCATGTGAGCTCTTACCCTGTTACAGGATGGAAGGAATACTACGCACGGTGACGCTATTTGGCATAGCATACAGCATCACCTTCCCATCCTTGTTGTCGAAATAACAGTGCTCCTCCAGGATGGTCTCGCCGCTGAGACGGATGGCAACTGGTTTTTGGCTATCTACATGGCCAACCTGTCAAACCTTGGGGTCAGAAATCATACACAAACTCTGATGACGAATGCTCTACCATCGTTTCTCCCAGTTTGAGCTGGTATATCAAACACTCGCTCATAAGAGGGTCTGTGCAGGATGTACTTCAGCTATTCGTATCCCTGAGATACGGCACCCGGATAACGATTACCTTCGTTCTAAGGCGAAATGTGGTCTCAGATAACCGGTCGGATCCGGAAACAAATCACCACTCACCAAATTTACAAGATGTGGCATCGTCTTCGGGGTATGTACGCCGACCGCCCCCTTCTCTACAGTGATACCCAGCTCTTCTAGGGCCTTCTCACGTTCCTTGTGGATTTCCTGGGTCTTGGCCATCTTGTCCTCCCATGTCTCGTTCAAACTCTGCATGAGTTTCTCGCTCGCCTCCATCTGCTCCTGCAGCTCCGCCTTGGTGACTACCTTGATTGTGCCATCCTTCGCTTTGTAAGTGACCTTCTGCCTCTCTGCGGGGATGTTGACATCGAAGGTATCTTCCCCGGCACTTCCCGCCACGCGGGCTATGGTGGTCAACCGTCATCAATCACCAGAGCCAGAACGACACCCAGGTGGCGAAGCATGCTTACATCGCAACATTTCCAACTCCTCTTTGAGCTCTCGAACGAGTTTCGCGTTTGGGTCTTCGTTGACGACGGCCTTGTTCTTGATCTTCTTTGCTTGGTCAGCATATCGCAGGGTACTCAGAGTTTCCTCATAATCCGCAGGGGAGATGGCAGCTATCATGGCAGTCTTGGAGTTTCCTCCTAAACTATCCTTCAACAGCCATGTAAGGACCTATAGAGGGATCCAGTACTCAGCAAGATGGGGTACTGAAACGAGACAGGAGACTCACGGAATCACGATAGGGAATGAAATCCTCTCCCTTCTTCTTTCCCTTCTTGTTGTCAGACGCAGATGCCAGGGCAGCGATCACCTTTCCTAGGGTCGTGAGCGATTTGTTGATGTTCGCACCCTCCTTGAGCCGTTGACCCGTGGCTCCCGTGGAGTTTGCTCGTTCCGAGCCCGCCAAATCGACCAAACTGTGGTGATAGATTCTCAGCTAGAAGTACTCATGGAGGCAGCTTGACCGGACCTGATACGTGAGACTTTCTCTGTATCGAGTTTCGTGTCAGGGTCACGTCTCTTGATGGTGAGGAGTAGTGTGAAAACAGCATGCGAACGTGAGGAGCTGGGGTACAGGGGATATCAATAACCAGTGTTAAAAGTGATTTTCCGGACATACGTCTCGTTCATGTTGGTCGCTGCAACAGTCCTGGCCTTGTTTCCCTCGTCCATAAGCGTCATCATCTCATCGTAGCTCCGGACCATTAACTTTGACAGATCCTCCACGTACGGGCCCAAGCTCGGATGCTCACGGACCCTCAGATTGCCTGTGTTCTTGGGATTCAGGAGATCTCGGACCTTCTCGTTGTAAATCTACCCTCCCGCCATCAGCGTCAAGTTGAATGTGGGCTAGGGTTTTCGAATACCTCGATGTATGAAACCTCAACGACGAAGCTGAGATTCGGGTCCCTCTCATGGCGCTCGTCGCATTGCCGGAACAGCTCTGCACAGGTAAGGGGGATGATACCCTTGTCCGCACCATCTTGAGGTGAATCAAATTTGATGTTCCATGTAGATCAGGGACAAGATGTTGACTTACATCCCATCATACTAGGATACAACGGGTGAGGCAACCGTGTGCAGGTTCAACTCCGATGGGACTGACCTATAAGACTTTCCGGAACCTTGTGGTGGTCTAGAATCAATAAACAGCCCAACTTGACAACGGAAATACGGTGGACCATACCTGTCTGCCCATCTGCGTAACCCGGTCAAAATTGTCAGCCAACGCATAGCTGGGAAAGAAAACGCGGTTGCTCACAGGCCAAAATGCACGCATTAAACCCTGAGAACCCATGCTCCAATAATTCAATGCCCAAATCGTTATACAGCGTTTCTTGCGAACAATATCCAGGTTCATCCCTCGGCCCAGCCGACCAGTAACTCTTATCGAACGTGAAGGTGTGAGTTTTGCGCTCGCTTGCACGGCCGGAGGCGACATGAGCTTGCCCAGAACCTGGCTCTGGAGGGTCGAGGATTGTTTGATTCCTCTGCATCCTGATGAGAGGCTTCGCGCCACGAGCCAGTTCTGCATAACGTCGGACATGGGAACGTCGCAAGGGTTACCATGTGAGAGAAGAATAGACGGGCTAAGCCGGGGTTTCTGGGTGAGAGTTGAGGGTACGGACCTCGAGAGTTGAGCGGCCGACATCGCACTACGACCTTGATGTTGCCTTCCCCGCCAGACTCGGTCATGATTGGAGTGTATAAGACGACCTGGTCGGCTCGTTCGGTCGCGTTCGGCGTTCAGTCCTGATCGTCTATGTAGGTGTGTATGTTGGCAAGGAGCGTGGATAAAAACCGAGATAGGAAATGAAGCTTGATGAATGACAAGGGGCACAACACAAATCCGACTGAGTTGCAGCCGTGCCGTTGTTGTAACCGTCTGCATCACGTGAATTGCACCTCTCTCATTGCCCGTCCCTCTGGAAACGCCCATCTACCCAACAAGCTACGTAACGAACTCGGAGTACCAAAGGGCAGGCGCAACTAACTCCTGTCCAACTCGCCGCCGGGAAGCGGTACCGCAAACTCTCGACAATCTGCCATAGGGTGGAAGCGCCATTGCCGCCCACGCCCGAAAAGATCGGGTCAATGTCGTCACCACCAATGAGGGTGGACAGAATGGTTGGCGTCTCGGGATCGTCGTAGATGTGAAAGCAAGATCACAACAGATCGAAATCATCAAGCTTGAGGGAAGGAACAGATGCAGATCAGCGTTGCACCCGCGGCCTGAAAATAGTTCACACACCTCGTCGTTGTATCTGGCGATTGTGCGCTTGAGTTTGGAGGTGTCGACCCAAGTAACGAAATCTTCCATGTGCCTTTTATGACGCCGGCATATATCAGGTTGAAAGCCAACATCTGAACGAGAGATGAGATTTACCGTGTCACAAGAAATGCGGGATCTGTGATCGTATCTGGTCCCACCCTGACATGTCCTTGCTCGACAAACTTTACAGCCTGATGGGACACGCGTCAGACAAACTGGAGGTAGGCGCGTGGAGCAAGGGCCACCCACCGCACTGACCGTCTCGGCCATCTTGGACATCACCATGATGACCGGGAGCCGTCGTCGACAAAAGGCGGCAACGGTGAGCTTGTTGTCGACGTCGCTGAGTTTTGCCTGTGAGTTGAGAACCCCCATGTCGTACAGTTTCGACAACAGTTGCCCCTCCATCTTCGCGCGGAAGGGGTCCTGGGCGGGGAGAAGAGAGACACTATGGGCATGGGAGCGGAGCGAACCACACAATTTGTTATACCTGAAGAACAAAGGATTAGGGACGGTCCTATTGTTCGATGTTCCTCACTTATTATAGTCCTCCCTGTCCTGGATGTGGTATCGCCGCATGACTTTTGTCTCGCGCAGATTAGCATCTTGTTTCCACTGAAAATCTGTCTGAGCGATGAGATTGGCTGGAGAGGGGAAAACACACGTTTAAGAAATCGACTTTTTTGAGCAATTTTTGCTCGTGGTGCTTGAACTGCCTGACCATTGAATGCAGAGGGCGTGAGTTGTGGCGTCGCCGAATCCGAGGTCGAGCGTGTGAGTCGGGAAGCGTCTTCCAGCCAATCTCAGCTGGCCCAGCCTTGCCCTCCTCCTCTTCTTCCCCCGCCCTTCGCGCCTTCCCTCTTCCCCCTCTTCCGCCTCTTCGCGTCGGCAAGTCTCGCTGCGTTTGTCGTAAACCCTCAAGCCGTCGGCACGCGCGTCCGGACTCCTCCTCTCCCTGCAGCAGACATCCGTCTGGCTCGACCCGCGGTTCACATCGTCATCTCATAGCCCAGAGTCGTATGCCATTCTAGCTCGCCCGTTCCCCTTCCAGAGCAGAATTTTATCGTCCAATCCCGCCTGTTCTTCCGGCTTATGAATCACCAGACAGACATGCTCAGACAGCAACCGAATATCCCACATCTATCGAACAATATGCTCAACCCTCAGCATTACCTCCAACAAGGCCAACAACCCCCTGGCCCTTCTTCCCAGCCCCACCACATGTCCATGTTGCAAAATTCCCCCAATCCGAATCCCGCTCTCGCGATGGGAAGCGCGCAACCTCCGAACCCTACACCCGCCCAGATGTACCACCAACACCACCTCACACAGCAACGACGGAACCCTGCTCTCCCCGCCGGTCAGAATGGTCAAGGTCTTCCCGCGTCTTCCGTCCAGGCTCCTCATATGAATGGAATCGGTCCCAACCAACTACAGGGCATGGGATATCCTAACTCCATGATGCCTGGTGGCGCTCAAGGCGTTCGCAGGACCATGTCGCAACCAGGGTTGAACCAAGCTGCTCTCAACCAGATGGTCGGTATGCATCCCGGCCAACCTGGAATGGGTGGTATGGGTGGTGTGGGCATGAATCCGCAGGGTATTCCCCATCAGAATATGAGGATGCCGCCTCAGCAGATGTCCCGGATGTCCCAGCAGCAAAACCCCCAGATCCAGGGCCAGGACATGGGCTTAGGGATGAATCCTCGACCGCAGCACATGCAGGGTAATCAGGGCATGCCAGGGAACGCTCCTCGACCGCAGACATCACAACAATCGCTGGGAAACGTACCTCAATCGATGAATTTCCAGCCTTCTATGTCGATACCCCAGCAAACTCCTCAGATGTCGCCTCATTCTACCCCCCAGTCACAGCCACCTGGTGGCCCCCTTCAGCAACCTATGAGCACGGGCCCGCAGAATCGCACTCCCGAGAATTCCATGTATGTCCATTACTCGAACCAACAATTCCCCCAGGGCATGCACAACCCACGTTTGTCGGGCAGCGGCAACCAGTTTGGATTTCCTCAAACGCCGGACTCCTCAAATCAGGACCTGGGCGCAGGGGTCTCGAATCCAAACGCCCCTCCAAACCGGAATAACCTCAACCTGACGAACTTAACCCCCGCTCAACAATTCGACATTCAGCGGAACGGAGATTTTACCCACTTTATTACATCCTCGATGCCCCATCAACCATCTCATCCCCCATCTCAACCGCCGAACATGCCACACCAGATGTCACAGCCCCAGCATCAAGGTGGTGAACACATCGGTGTCGGAGGTTCGATGCCCAACCTCCAACGCCCCCAGTCACAACCTCAGGCACACCCCGGTTCCACCCCGCGACCCCCCTCACAACAAGCAGGACCATCTCGGACTCCACACCTCGGTCAACCACAACTTCCAACGATGCCGCCAAACCGGATGCCTTCAGTGGGCGTTCCGAACCCCCAGAATCCTAGCGTTGGTGGCCAGCCGGGTCCTTCTCAGCCCCCGTCCATGAACGTGATGCCTCCTCAGCCGCAGCCTGGTGGTCAGAACTTGACCAACCAGCCCAGTCCCCCTTTCCTCAATGCCCAAAGACCGAACAATACAGCTGTCCCTTCGTCGAGCTCCGGTCCCGCAGGGAGTTTGCCCGAAAATTCCGGTCCACAACCGGCAGGCGCTAACTACCAACAGAAAATGTACGTACTATGATTGTACACCTCCATGACCTGACATTTGACGGACTTCTCTTGTATCTTAGGATGATGAATCTTCAGGGGCAGGGCATCATTCGATTGCTCCAGTTCAGTGGGGCGCTATCCAGCGATAATAGCAATGTGAGTGGATTCGTACATGTGGTCGTGGGAGGTGCGCCTCACGAATAATGAATAGAAACTCGGCCTCATGTTTTGGGAAAACCTTGTGAAAGACTACTTCACCCCTAAGGCGATTCTGAAGTATACCTTATGGAAGGACAACCAACGGAACGAAGCAAAACCCTTCGGTCCGTAACTCCGAACTTTCGTTAAATTCTCCTGTTCTCATGACCTGGCAGAGATTGGCACTCCGATATTACCCCGATTTTTCCTGGTAACAAGTCAATCCGGTGTGCAATCGATGAGCATTTCTCTCGACGGGGCGCGAGAGAAGATTCTCGGATCCAGCCACCTCATTGTCGAGTGTGTCACAGCTGTGTGGACGTATAGGTACTTAAACGGGTACACAATTCAGCTGTGTGGCCCCCTCACTGCACACCTTGTCCTCTCCCCATCATCCACGGGCGTCGCGCAGGGGTCGCCACCGAGCTTTTCAATGAAGTTCGAGCACTTACAGTTTGATGCTAACGTGCACCACAAGTTGATTCAGGTGGACGCAATCCACGGTCCGAAAATCGGGCGGTCTCCGCTGATAACAACGTACACACCTGGCATGAACGGCATGGGTTCCCAACCAGATAGGACACATGACCGAGTCCATTACGAACGGTCTTCTATCCCTGGCGAGCCCGTGAACGCGTTTGGAATACCTCAGGCGACTATGAGGTGCTTAGAGGTCTGTGTTTGTCCCCGACTGCCTCCGGTTGATGATTGTTCACGTTTTTCTGCTCCCGTATTCCAGCTTGCAGAGAGTGTCGCGCAGATGACCGACTTGATCCAGTTTTCGAACGAAACTGGTTTCGGCCCGCTTCGTGAGTGTTGAGGGGCCAAGTCTGCCACCTCTATCCACTAACGGGCCATGCGTGCAGAGTCGCTGAAACAGTACGCCGACAAGATTAAGGATACGCCAATGGTGACGACGTCGCACCCCCGTATGGTGGCCAACAACAACCCTGTCGGTCCAGGATTCCAGAAAGACGGCCTGATGCCGACAAAGAGTATGACCACTAACCAAGCTGTCACCCTAATCCAGCCGAACAATCAGCAAGGTCCCCAATCCACGTCACTAAATGGGCCACCCTCTGGAGATTCTTCGCCTTCGAAGCAAAACAAGCCTGCGCCGACGATGCCGCCTCAGCAACCGCCTCAGCAACCGACCCCAGGGACATCGGTTACGCCGGCGTCAACTCCTGCCGCAACGACGTCGGCCGCGACCACCCCGTCCCTGGCTGCTGCAACCCTCAAGAGGAAGGCTCACAACGATACCTCTTCCCCAACCACGGATCATGCACAACCATCAAAACGGCAGGCTCGTGGTAAGCGGGGAGGAACGGGTCGTGGATAACTCTTGGCTGATTATCTTTTCTCCTTTTTTTTTCTCTCCCATCGTTGTTTTTCTGTCATTCCTAATTGTACGTGTTGTGCGTGTGCGGTCCATATTCCACACATTCCACCTCCGGAATCCTTGTTTTCTTGTTGTCGATCTCGCAAAGTCAATGCCCCTTGAGTTCTCGTTCCTACCCCCCTTCTATCGTAGACTGTACTCTAGTAGCGGCCCCGTTCTCGTCCTCCCGTTTGTCCCTTCTCACTTCCTCTCCAATTCCGCCGTGTCGATATTGCGTATTCTCCGCTGTCTCGTTTTGGCCATTTTCGGGTTGCGTCCGCGCTGCTGTTTTCCTTTTATTTATCCCATTTGTACTGTATAATCACCGGATTACATCCGACCATATACATCTAACCAGCCTCCTTCGGTTTTCCTTTTTCCCTTTTCGTTTCGAAAAAGCACGGCCAGGATACCCATAGGCAGACTCGTGGATGCGGGTTAGGAATATTTTGACATTATTAGAGTTTTTAGCGGTCAACATGTGTGAACGTGCGTGCATGCGTGAGCCTCAACACATGGATGATTAGACGGGTAGTTCAGTAACATGCTAGGTACGTAGGTGACTGATATAATTTACAATGCATAGCGGGCAAAGGGCGAAACCAGGATACCGTGAAGATGCACTAGGAGCTCGGGAAAGAGAAGAAAAGGTAATAGAGAATGCGGGGACCTCAATAAGCTTCGTGGCTGAAGTCGCATTGATCTCCGTATCTACACCTGTAAGGGAAAGACACTCGGTTAACAACCTCCGCCTCCGGAGAGAAGTGGTACAGTGAAAATGTGCCCACCTTCCCTGGGCGAAAAACGTGCACGGTTTTCGCTTTCTACCGTCCTTGTACCCATCACCCGTCATTCCTCCTCCACGGCCTCGACCGCGACCTTTGCCACGGAAGCCACCACGGTCCCAACCACCGCGCTGAGGTGGTTGTTGTTGGTTGTGTTGCATATCGCCACCGTCCTCTTGTTGATAACCGCTGTATTCGCCCCATTGTTGAT
>Ga0307517_10006396_pt1 | contig 17462 bp, 11 predicted proteins | sample 23_EM_MG_FD_194515 | JGI IMG/M metagenome (GOLD analysis project Ga0307517, IMG submission 194515) | Populus trichocarpa ectomycorrhiza microbial communities from riparian zone in the Pacific Northwest, United States - 23_EM | ecosystem: Host-associated > Plants > Roots > Unclassified | place...
ATTTTTTAAAAATTATTTTTGATATCATCATATCAAAATGATTTGAAAACATAAAAAATATTAATTTGAAGAAAAAAATAAAAGTTTTCAATTTTTTTTTAAAATATTTTTAAAACATAAAAATAAACTGGCTGTATATAAAGAAATTGGATAACAGACACAAGCAATGATCATCACAGGGATCAAACCAGACATGCTACGTGACCATGAGCTTAAACTACGGAACCACCACATTGTTGGCCTTGCACAAGGAACTTTGAGATATCTCTATTTTTATAGGTAAACTCAGGGGCATATTGAATCAAAAACTGCAAAACAAGTGGTCATTTCACTTTCCATCAATTATTTATGTTAAAGAACTATCTCAATCTAATTATTTAAGCTGTTAGGTGAAGTTTCAAGATATGATTTATATTATTCTTTAATATACTCCCTCAAGTGAAAGCCCTTAGAACTTGAAATTTGCACAGTTCCACATTACCTTATGCTTAATTTTTATCAAATAAATAAGAATAGTGAGATTCGAACTCGTGACCACTTGGTCAACAAGGCTCTGATACCGTATTAAAGAACCATCTCAACTTAAAAACTTAAGTTATTAAGTGAAGCTTCAAAATATAATTTATATTACTTCTAGTTAGATTAAAAATTAGAACCTTCAAAGTGGAAAGGGTGGTAGTTCGTGCTGTAGGCTATTCCCAAACTGGAAAGGGTGGTAGTTAATGCTGTAGGCTATTCCATTTATGTCTCGAGACACCTGATTTATTCCTCGATTGTGTTATTGACCAGGTCTAAATTGTAATCATAGTGAAATACGAAAGTGGAAATTAAGTGATTCTGAATTAGAGGTATAAATGGAACTGAATATTTAAGCTTGAAGAATTATGTTTTTGCAAAGTTTTTCAGCTTCTTGTACAACTAACATCTCCATACATATATTCACTGTAGGAAATTTGTCTTCCAACATTCCGAATGAAAGCATTCAGGTTTGATAGTCTGCCTTCAAATGGAATCTATTCCAAGAGAGGCCTCAAAAGGCTTAAACTACGTAAAGTGGGTGGGTGTTTTCGCAGCCCGAATTTAGGTGGAAATTAGTCTTGGAGATTCTTCACAAACTTTACGGGGCTAAGAGCTTCCTCGGCTCAAGCTTGCATCATGATGGGTAACACTAGGAGAACATTCTTTGATTTCCTGCCAAGGCACAAAACATGCTACTTTATTCTTTGCTGGATTCTCTCATATTTGGCTCATTCTTATAATCCTTTCTACATTCAATATCACCATTTTCTTATGTGAATAGACAATGGCTGCTGCTGTCAATTTCCCTGGCCAGCTCCCACGGCAGACCATCTCCCTCAAAGGAGTGGCTGGACTCACTCTCGCCTCCTCTCCCTTTAAAGGGTCGTGTCAATTAATGCTGAGCAACGTGAAGATGGAACAACAAGTAGCATGTTTAAGAAAACAGGTAAATAAAAAATTGTTCAACAAAAGATGGGTCAACTTGGTTGTGTCAGCGGCTGCTGATTTCGACTTGAAATTGGGTTCTTCTCCGTCCAATATGATCAAGCAATTCTATACATGCATCAATGACAAGAAGCTGAAGGAACTAGATGGCTATATCTCGGAGGATTGTCACTTCGAAGACTGCTCCTTCCTTCAACCAATGCAAGGGAAAAGGGTCTCTTCTTATTCTTCATAGACTCCTTTTAAATCTAACAAATACATTTCTTGATTCTTCCAATTAACACAGCCTATAATGTATCACTGAAGGAGGTTATGCATTTCTTTCGACAACTTACAGCAGGCATGGGCGAGAATATGAAGTTCATCATTGAACATGTATGTGAAGATGATGAAATGACAGCAGGGGTGAATTGGCACTTAGGTAAAAATTATAATCATCAGACATTGTCAAGCATTAAAATGTATTTTGTTTCATAACAATTTAACAAATTGATGAGAATTCTCTACCATGCAGAATGGAAAACGATCCAGATACCCTTCACCAGAGGATGCAGCTTCTATGAATGTTCTCACAAAGACGACAGACTTATTATCAAGTAAGAACCAAATTTAAAAACATATTTGACCCCCAAAATCCATAAGAAAACAAGAGTCTCTCTAATAAAAACTATGCTTTGCTACAGGAAAGCTCTGGTTTTGATAGAATCACCCATCAAACCAGGAGGCATTGTTCTGGTAATCACCCAAAATAAATTTTTCTCAACATTTCCTAAATCTTTTAGGCTAAAGAACATTTTTTTCTAACCAATTATATTACATGGTTTAACAACTTTGTTTTCTTCTTTATGCGCTCTTTGTTCCATGTATGAATACAGACTCTGTTAAAGAATATGACTGCAATATTTGATGATTTCCCAAGAGCTGCAGAATGTAGGTGAAATTTTATTAAACTATAACAAAACTTCCATTAATATCAAACTCATAGCTAATAGCATTAAACTACATCTATGCTTTGTTTCTGCAGGGTTGCTAAAGAGTCCTCATGTCATAATGCAATTCTGTTCAAAAATTTACAGCAGGCTTTTGGCCCCTCTTGTCAACCCACTTCTTGCAGGCTACATCAGAGCCTGGAAACCCATTGCAAGATTATTTGCTTTTGCACTAAACATAGTATTCCATTTTCTAAATAAGTATTTTGGATAGGATGCACTCACAAAAGTTTTTATATACATAAACACCAACAGTAGAGATTGCAGCTTTACATCAACAGTCAGTCATCATCACCGTCATGGCTCGACCACATTTCAAACAACGAGAGAGCAATTAATGGTCCAAAAACAGGTGGTAATGGTGGAGGTTTGCTGAAGGCAACAATAGGATCCATCTTTTCATTTGGAACTAGCACTTTTTCGAAAGAAGCATTGCCCTCTTGTCTCTTCCGAGTTGAAGTGGCTACAGTACCTAGTTTTGTGGGGATGTGATTATCAGTAATAAAAGGTGTTAATTATATGATTGTCTTTTTCGTTACAGTTCAAATAAAAACAAGAATCGTTTTAAGGGATGGGATGTTACCACATGATCCTGTCATAGGGCGGATCTGCTTGAATTTGTATTTTGCAGGCAATAATGCAGCTATTCCACGCATACGCTATGATATTGTGATCCTTTTAACAAGAAAATAAAATAAAATGGTTACTGCTAATTGTGAGAAATTTTATATTACTCGAATAATTAAATAGACGAATTAATGTAACGTGTCGGATATAATTCATCAAATTCCTTGCTTCTGCTTAAAATATAGGCATCAGTAGAGAGCACAGCACGTATCCACCAAAGTAACAACTTTCAAGGATACAAAGATTTCAAGAATCACAATATTAATAATGATGATGATGATGGATTAAACACTAAATCAAACCAAAAGCTAGAGATTTTGCAAACAAAAATCCACATACAAGTTGTCATTCACTTTAACCATCTTCACAAAATAACCAACAATTTCAATAACTCCAAGATCCCGTTTTCAAGAAATCACCTAAATCCTAAAAATTAACCACATTTACATAAAAATCTCCATTTCTCATCAGAAGAAGATGTCAAGCCTACTGCAAAAAACACAAGAAAGAGAATTATCCATACCTTTTTTGATGATATAATAAGACCTCTTGCAGTGCTGGCTTTACTTCCTATGGAGCAACAGAAGAAAGACACCTGGGAAAAATGGAGTTGATGTGGAGAGTGAGAGAACTTTCGGGAAGATTCAGGTTCCACGTGGCATGCGACGAATTTTGTTCCTTTTTTTTAGGCAGGCTTTTCAGCCCAAGCCTTACATTGAATTTGGGATCGTGTTATATTTTCAACCTTTCGAGCTTGGGCCTCATCAAACCCCTCCTAGCTATCCTTTTAGGATAACGCTGATGGCTGTGGATCTTATGATACCAGGTTAAATCATCATATTACCTGTTGATTACTATGCTAGTGAATACTAGCTAGGGGTATCTGCGTAGGTTAATTTTTTTTTTATTAATATGGATGTTTGAGCCAGCTTGAGCGTACCTCGACTAATCTTATTGGTCTTGGAGTTAACGACCGTATAAATCTCTAGTAATCCTAAAATTTATAAAACTCGAATTGATGATCTCTAAAAATCAAATAAGCTAATTTTTATCATAAAAACATTTAATTACTAACCTTTCCTCTACTCTAGGAATTTTGAGAATTTAGCCCAATGGTGCAGTTGATGAGCATAGAATATTAAAATTGATATATTAAAAAAAACCCTCCATTTATTTTTTATTTAAATAAAAGCTAAAGATTAAATTAATCGAAAACAAACTAACATAATATAATACAATAAAAAATATTTAGTTTAATTTTTTTATTGTATTTAGAAATAACAATATTTAGTAAATATTATATTTTTAAAGCATGAAAAAATAAAAATATATTATATTATCAGATTTTTTTCCAACAGTATTATTCATCTGAATTGTTACATTTAGTGTGATAATTGCCAAATTGGTCGTATAGTATAAAGTCTAATAAAAGCAGAGTAAAGGTATTTAATGGGCTGTTGCTCAATAATTTGTCACGGCAAGAAGAGCATAAGAGGTCGCCGAAACTTCCGTGTTTTATGATTTTAATGGCAACGTCACTCTTCTGTTGGCGACAAGTCAATAGTCTAGTGAATATGGGATCCTTTTTGTTGCTCAGTTTTCCACTCAAGAACATAAATTTCATCAGTATAGTGACAGAAAATCCTTAATATATACGGTAGCATAAGATGAGAAACTCATATGCTTTGTTTCTCTCTACAAAACTGCTAATTTCCTTTCAATCTATACCAAATATATAGTCTTTTTATTTTTCTTTTTGAACGCATATGGAGTTAATTTTGTCTATTTAAAAAAAAAAAATCATATTAAGAAGTCTAAGTAGGATTGAAAGATAAATAAAAAGATAAAGTTTTTTTTTTAAAAAAAACCAGGGGCAAACATTTAAAAATAAAAGAATTAACCTATAAATAATTTCTCTCCTTCTTCTCTATGTAACTCTGGCTTGACCATAATTAACCTCTCTTTAAAGGGTTTTTTCAATCAGAAAATATAGAAAAAGAAATATGAGTATATTCATGAGCTTGTGTAGTTTAATTGATTTTTACATCACCTTTCTTTCAAGAATTCTCAAGTTCAAATTTCATATATATATATATAATAAAAAATAGAAAAGATGAGCATGTTCAATCATTGAATATAAAAATTTTTTTTAAGGAAAAGGTAGATGTTATGCTGCCATTTGAAGTGATTTGATACTATCTTTTATTTTCTTTTTTCTTTTTATGAATACAAGATGGTTTTACTTTTATTAATAAAAAATAACTAGCAGAATCTTATTATTACAACAATCAAAGAATCAAGTATCCTACAATAAAGATTTGACATTTGTGTGTATGCAAATTGCAGAAATGCAGAGATATAGACAATTTAATTTGAATTACAAATTTGCAAGAAAAAATAATAAAATATTTGTCCAAAACAATTGCAGAAATGCTTAGAAGTGATGAAACCACTACGGAAAAAAATCAATGTAGGCGAAATCAGTTGCTCTAATAATATAAGCTTAATAACTCCAAAACTTTTCTTCCTCTGTCTTACCTAGAACTTAATTTCCTTTTCTCAATAAAGGAGCACCACTAGTCCTTCCTATTTTAGAAATGTGATGGGCCTGATAGCAAGTCACTGGGAAAAAGAAGAAATAATTGTATAAATATATATTTAGGAAGCATCTATACCTCTCTCTTTCATCAATGACTAAGCTTTCAACGTTATAAGAAAATAATAGTATAAAACCCTCTTAACCTCTACAATTAGGAGTTGTTAATTACTGAAACAAAACCACACTGTTGGGTCCTGCAGGCATCGGCTCTAGGGATCCTTATAACCACCACACATTTGATTGAATTAGATACTTCAGATCTAAACGAAGTTTCAGTGATACGCTTCATCATTCAGGACTAGCAAAGGCCAAAAGGAGTTCACATAATGTCGAAAAAGAAGCATAAAAGCTTATGGAGGGATTGCCATTCTGTTCGCTATGCTATCTTTGAAGATGAAGTTTAAACCATCGGCTATCCTGTATTTAGATGAAGGGACTCACCTACAACTCCACTTTAATTAGTTGGCGAATATTGTCAACCAGAATTATAATATGATGCATTTCTACAATGACAAGATCAAGTGGGCCAAGCATGTATATTGTGGAGTTTTATTATTGTTGAATCTCACATGATTCTCACACCTGATATCACGGTGAGATTAAAAAGATTGAATAAGAAGTCACAATCTAATTAATTTATAATAACTAGAAATATTACCTAATCTATAAAAATTCTTAGACAAGAAGGTGGTTATATTAAAGAAAAAATCTCACCACTCTAAAACATTCTATCTAAAATAAGTTGTTTTAATATTCTGAATTTATGATGATATACCTATTAGGCCTTTCTAATTATTTCTCTATACTGAACACGTGTTTTTTTTTAAAATAATTTGGGATCAGATCCTCACTTCTCGAAAATAATTAGGATTTCAGGTTAACTGAGCTGTAGACAGAGATTTCGGTTCTAGTTAAAGGAAATCGTCAGATTAGGATTTCAGGTTAACCGAGTTGCAGATAAAGATTTTGATTTTGGTTAAAGGTAATTTTCATATTGGAATTTTAGGTTAATCGAGCTATATACATAGATTTTAATTCTAGTTAAAGGGAATCGCTATGTTGAAATTTCAGGTTAGCCGAGTTGTAAATATAGATTTTGATTATAGTTAAAGGGAATAGCTAGGTTGGAATTTCAGGTTAGCCGAGTTGTAAATAGAGATTTTGATTATAGTTAAAGGGAATCGCTAGCTTGGAATTTCAGGTTACCCGAGTTGTACATAGAGATTTTGGTTCTGGTTAAAGGATCACCAAATTGGAATTTTAGGTTAACCGAGTTGTAGACAGATTTTGATTTTGGTTAATTAAATGGAATCACCATATTGAGATTTCAGGTTAGCCGAGCTATACCATGAATTTTTTTTTGTTCTAAGGGAACCACTAAGATGCGGAATTTCAAGTCAACCCTGCAATCAGGAAACACAAAGAAATTCAACTTTGCAATCAGGAAGCACCGAGTTTTCAAACCTCGTAATCGGGAGGTATCAGAGATCAAGGTTTTGGTTAAAGAAAATCGTCAGATTGAGATTTCAGGTTAACCAAGCTGTAAATAATTTGATTATAGTTCTGGTTGAAAGGGATTGCTGCAAAGACAGAGTTTCATATCAACCGATAAAAAAGTTGTAAGAAGATTAGTTTTGAAGAACAATTTGTTTATCTTTACAAACTTACTACATAAAGCACTTAACAAGTCTTTGCTCAGTAAGTGTTGTAAAGGCTCAATAAGTGTTGAAAAGAGGGGACATCTATTGCTACCCCTTTTGAGGTCTCACACAAACAAAAAAAATCAAAGAAAGGAAAAAAAAGAGAAAATACAAAAAATAAAAAATATATATCAGTGAGAAGAGTATATCAGAATGCTCAGGAAATCACCGAAAATTGGTTGAAGAAGATCAAATATACAAGATCAAAAAATATGACAAAGTATTTTCGACTGATGAATGCCCTACTGATAAAGAAAATTTAATTTGAGGAGGAAAATAAAAAAAAGTTGGATGTTTAAAAACTCAGTTAGAATTTTTTTAAGGTTTATTTGAATTTATTGAGGGCTTAATTGCAAGAAAAATTAATTTTTAAAGTTAATTTAGGCTTTAATTAGAAGAAATTAAAGTCTAGGGGTTGAATTGTAATTTATAGGAGTTAATTTGGTCTAATTAGGGGCTTAATTGCATAAATATTGAAGTTTGATGGACAATTAGGGACTTGATTGAAGAAATCCAAAACCAAGGATCAAACTGGTAAAAGCACGTGGATATAGAGATGAAATTGACCAAATCAGGGGCTAAATTGAAAAAACTAAAAGTTTGGTGGTCAATTGGGGGTCAAAATATATAAATTCAGAACCAATAACTAAAAGGAAAAGTCAACCAACTTAGGGGTTGACAATCAAGATTAGCGGGGGTTAAATTACTTGCAATTAAAAACAATTTGTGTAAATTAAGGGTGTTACGCCACAATTGAAAGAGCATAGACTAAATTAAAACTTTGTCAAATTTCAAATTAAAAACCCTAACTTTTATGGTTTTAACCCAGACAACGAGTCATTCAGGATTCAGCCTCTGTTTATTTTCTTCTTTGATAGTTCATGATGATTAGGTTGACATCTTCCAAGAGCTCGTTTTGAAGTTCTAGACCTCCAAATGACATGAGTTTTTTTTTTTTTTTTTTTGCAAATGGAAGTTGAGCATCCCCTCTACAACCTATTTTCATGAAATTAAACGTTTACATCCCAATTTCTCTATGGAATTCCCTAACATCTTATCCTTGATCAGCCATCATTCAGTTTTTAAATTTTGGGTTGATCAAGTAAACAACTTTAAATGTATGAATATGAAGCTACAAACCTCCAAATTACACAAGGTTGGATTTCAATGAATGGTGTGCATCCCTTCTACCAATGTCAGGTTGTCTTAGGCAATGATAATGTCAGAATTGCTTCAGAGAATTCTCGAAAGTAGGCAACTCAATAAGCTCTGACAGTGTTGGCTAATCGAGTTGGCAATTTTAAACGCATGAATATGGAGCTACAGACCTCCAAATGGAGCAAGTTTGGATTCAAATGAAAGAAGTGCATCCCCTTTATCAACTTCAGTTGGTCTTAAGCAACAATAACATCATAATTTATCTGACGAAGCCTCGAAAGTAGGCAACTCAGTCAGCTATGACAGTGCTTTTATCTTGCAAAAATTGATTTGGTTCTCGTGTGTTCACACATAAAGGCTCCTCAATGGGTCTTTATCAAGGGTTCACAACATTCCTCTCAAGATTAAGTGGTCAGAAATGGATTTAAGACCTCTCAAAACGCTATAAATACCTCCTTCAAACAAGTTGAAGGGTGGACATAAAAAAAAGTAAAGAAAAAAGAGAGTAATAACGTTAAGAAATATAAGATTAGAGATCCAAGAGTAAAAAAAAACAAGTTTTTTTAAGTTTTGTAAGCTTGTGAGGCAAAACTTTCCAAAGAAAAGCCAAGAGAAAATAGCTCGTTCTAGGTATACATTGCAAACCCAAAAGTAAGTTTTTTGTGGCTTGCTTTTGTTGTTTTTGCTACTTTTTTTGCTTTATATTTATGTTTATACGTATAGAAAAGAGGTTTGAATGCTCAATAAGCCATGTTGTATTCACCTTTTTGTTGCTGTGTTTTTTTAATTATTTAATGATGTTATTTTAAAGTTTTTGATATAGAAAGTTATTGTTTTAAGTTTGTTTTTAAGTTATAATGTTGTTTTAACTTGTGTTTGATTTAAGCTATGCATGTTAATGCAAGAGTGTTTACTTTGGGTTTGCTAGGCCTGTTCATGCATAACATAAGTTAAAAAAGCCAATTTTGAATCCATGTTGCATGAGCATATAGACTGTTTTAAGTTGACAGTTTTTGAATATGGTACCTCAAGCTTAATTTTAATGCTTTAATATTTTTTTTTGTTAGTGTTTTAAATTCAAATATGTTTGTGTATGTTAGTGTGACTTGTTAGGATAAAGAAAACATATTTTAAAAGTTAAAAATACCCATTTATGGGCTTGAAAGTGGCTGCCTTTACTAGTTCTGAGTAATGTTCTTTGTGTTCTTGGGAAGAACATTACCTTAGATCCTTGATCTGGACCAATTTTGGTCTATTTCTTGGCATTAGACACTTTTTTGGACTTGATTAGTCAATAATCTATAGTTTATTTGCAGTAATAACATGTTTTAATGAGTTTTAATTCTAAGGTTTTGTTTTGGTACTTAAACCTATTTTGGCCAAATCATGTTGATTCATTGATAACCAATGTAAATGGATGCTAGATTATTGATCATTGCATGATTCCCAACATATCTATGCCCTCGGTTTGTCCATTTCATGTCTGATTTGGGTTCCACGTTTGCTAGGTTTGACTTTAGGTGTTCTTCATGTTCTTCCTAAGAACATTGTCTTAACTACATAATTATGACTTGTTTTGTTTCATTTATCTGCCCAGAACCCTTCCCTATACAAGTTTAGCAAATAATCTAGTGTTTCTTTGCATCAATAACACAATTTCAACGGCTTTTAATCAAAAGGTTTCGGTTGACAAAATCATGATGTTTAAGTGAAAATTAAAGTGGTTGGATGCTAGATTATTGATCATTGCATGATTTTCAACATGCATGTTCCTTCGTTTTTGACCATATCTAGTATGATTTGGAACATATATTGTTGGGTTTTATTCAAGTTCATGTTGGTGTTCTTCATGTTCTTTATTTTTTTAGTGTTTGATCCGTTTTGTTTAAGAATTTTTTATTTTTTTGAGTGTTTTTTGAGTGTTTAATTTGTTTTTGGACTGTGGTTTTGTTTTTAGGTTGTTTTCGGGACAGACTAAGTTTTTTTGGACAAACTAAGTTTTTTTAGGTCGGTTTATAGTCAGACCAAAAAATTTCTGGTCAACTCGGTCAATCTTTTTCTTTCATATGGCCAAAAATCCTATATATAATTTGAGTATTTATTTAAAAAAAATCTAAAATACTATTGAATAGATTTTACAACAAATTTGTAAAATTTCAAAGGATTTTGGCCTTCATTTCAAAAATACCAAAATATTTTTTTTATATACGAGATTATGAACTTATACGTAAAACATATTTCTGATATTAAATAAAAAAATATTTTATTTTTATTTTTATTTTTTTATTGGCATAAGAACGGTTATGTTTTTTCACTTGATAAAATAAAGATCTTCTTACCGAGGAGAATTTGTTTTTCAACTTTAAACAGACCAACAGTTAGAAAACATAATATTTTCTTAGTTTATATCATAAAAATAAATAATGTAGCTTATCTCAAGTAAGGTATATTAGGGGTGCTAATGCATTTCCTTTACACAATCAGTCCCTTTACCCAAACTCTGAGACCAGTTAGGGTTTTTAGTAACCAACATATTAGGTGACGACTCCCATTCCCTCTTTTTATTGATAAAAAACAAGAATTTCTTATCTTTTCCTTCCACACAATTCCCGCCCATCCTGATTCAGGAGGATGATCACCGCGATGCCGCACATGTGCAACAATAATTGTAATATTTTATATTACATAACCAATTTTTTTTTTTAAACCAGTTAGGGTTTCTAGTTATCACAAAACTAGATAATGACTCATATTTTTTTTTTTGCATGTAGTTTGTTTTGATACCACAATATATTTAGTTATAACTTGATTTAAATGTCTTTTCAAGAATGTGTAAAAATAAATAAAAAATTGTTTTAAATGAGAAGATTTTGATAGAAAAAATTGATAGATGAATATATTAAAAATATGGATAAACTACAGGTTATAAAGAGTACAACGATAGAGTTTTTTGCAAGAAAATTTTCTGGTAACTAGTATTAGGAGTTAGACTCAAGAAAGGCAATAGCTTCACGGAAGGTAGTTTTGAGTTTTGACAGATTATAAGCAAAACGTCCCTCATATATATGATCATTTGAAAGAATCTATCCAGCGTGCCTTTTTAGAAAGACAATTATTCATTGCCATTGCAAGCTCAATCTAACCCCACCTCTGATGCTGATCACCTATCTTTTCCGACTATAGACATCATAATGATTTGTTCCATTTCTTACTGCGAAAGTTGAAACACACACAGACACCTAGTTGCTGACTAGACACCGACAATGTGTATAGGATGGCCGTATGCTCAACTTCTGCAGTTCTCTGGGACCTGAGTTGAAAGCTACTGCCTTCAATCATTTTGATTTGAATGTGATATATATATATATATATATATATATATAGAATTACACGTGAAAATGCCTTTGAGAGCTTAAGATGCCATAAATCCCGTAAGAGACTGCTAGGAGGTTAATGACATTGGAGGTGAATGTGGTTTTAATTACGTCTGTCAATTAAACTATGTAATGATTTTAGAAAGGATAATTAGGTCCGGTCCTGACATTTTTAATTTTGACCACTATTAATAACCCTTTCTCTAATTCCGTTGGCATTTTCTGTTCAATTCAAACTTCTAACAAAGTTTGATCGTTAACTTTAATGAAAATTAATAACAAAATCGGAGGAAGAAATTAACTTCGTCACAAATTCAAAATACAGGGATCTGATTAACATTTTCTTTTTTGGGGGTAAGCCAGGATCTATTAACAACTAAAACTCCTTCTAAAAGTGAGAAATCCACTATATACTACAACACTAGAATATATAATCGTCTGAAAAAAAAAAAAAACCAAACCCAACTTTATAGAAATGGAAATCATCACCACCTTCGCCTCCATTAAATCAGAGATCACTTGTTAAGGATCTTATGCTACGATAATTATTCTCCTCTAAGCCAAAATCAGGTGTGCAAATTAAACCATTTTGTTCAATGGATTACCCTGGCCCTACGAGCTCCCTTCCAACCGGACTATTTCCATCTGAATTTAAGCTAGTTTACTTGTTTCTTTTCGCACCTTTTTTTTCTTCATTGAGGAGTACAAGTCATTGATGGGTCCAATTTGCAACACTAGGCCAACCGAAAGCTATTATTTCTCTCTATATTTTCCTGATAAAAAGTCACCCATTATCTCGATTTAACCCTACTTAAAGCTCATAAATTGGTGTGTGGTTTAGGCCCAAGCCACCTGAGCCTGTCGAGACTGGTGACACTTGAAGCATAGTTCACGGTAACTATCAAAGATTTATATTTTTGTACTTTTCATAGTGAGGTATCATCACCCTTTTAGACGATAAATTATATTGCTTGATTAGACGTGACCAGTTGCATGACCGATAAGTTTCGGCTTAGATGCCACAAAATCCAGTAAAATGGGCCCAATGATAACTATGCATTAAGGCATAATCCGTGTGATTAGTGATATTACTTAGTGACGGGTTATGCCGCTAATCTCAAATTATGGTTGACATTGTTTCTATCTAGCAGATCGAGCCCACCAGATTTTGACAACTAACCTACTTATTCCGTCTACTTTGCTAAGCAGCGTTACCATATGACACATACGTGAACTTTCCACATACAATTCTGTGCATTTTGGTGGCTCTGACATACCTTAATTAGTTAGCAGGCAAGCCTGAGATGCAAGGTTTTTTTTTAAAATCCTGGTAATTAAGAAGAAGGTGTATCTTTTAACAAGTAGGTCAAATTGGGTACTGAAAAATAAAAAAATTCGTTAATTTCATAGTTTGGGTGTGAAATGATATGTTTTTGACCTGATCATATAGGTGAATTAAGTCACTAAGAAATAAAAATTCAAAAATATATACCATCTGAAAAAAAAGAGGGTGTGTTTCGCATTCCTAGAGCTGATTAATTCGATATATATCTGTATATTTTGCGTCTACTTTTGTAACATTTTCACTAGCAACTCTATCACTACATATGCTGCAAAACTGAGTCAGGTAAACGCGTGGAGCATTATGCTGCAGTTTATTAATCTTAACGGAATTCATAGCTAGTGGAGTCATGAATATTGAAGAATTATGAACAATTCTTTTTTCAATTAGAGTCCGAGACGCAAAAAAGAAGAAGAAAAACTTCTATGCCTGCCTGACATTAGTATGCATAAATTATGTTCCGCCAGCTTCTTTCTGGAACTTGGAATTTGAAGTACAATACCGAAATGATATTGCACTAGCTAGTTCCATTTATATATATTTATTTTCGAAGGAACTAATGCCATACACAAAGTCCATGTGAAATAAAATAGTTTGTTTACACGTTCTCATCAATTTTCAAGAAATAATTTCTTTTGTTGTACAGTCCATCCACTAATTGGTGCCTGTCTGTAGCTAAGGTTTAATTTGGAGATGCTTTTCAAGCTTTAAATACACCAAATGCCGATCATAGGTGTTTGGTTTTCCTCTGTTTGAGTTTTTTGCCCGCAACTCCACGCTAAAAAAGCCAAAAAAACAAAAGCTTCTTTGTTCTATATTGCATGCAACTTCTATTTCAACACTTTTTTTAATCAGAAATATTTTTTTTATTAGCCACCATTATAGCTACAGCCACTATATATATATATATATATTCCCTTCTTTGGATCAATCTCTTGCTTAGAAGATCGTCATTGAACTGCTGCTCTACTTTCTAGTACAAAAGATCACTACATTATATGAAGAACATTGAGAATGCGTTGCTGTACTTGTATATGTAGGTTTATACTTGACCAACTTATTTGTTAATTATAATTTAATTTTTCTTAAGGTAAATGATTTAATATGTTCTTATATAATTAGGCATCCTTATCATTTTAATTGTGTTTATTATGTTCTTAAATGGTATTCAGTTCTCTAATATGGTATTCTGTCAAGTTTTTCATCTAAATTGAAAGAATTATATTTTTTATAACAAAAATGCCTTGTAGTTATACAATGATATGATAGAAAATAGTTTATGATCATCCAAAGATTTAAATACATTAAAAAAACTCAAATTACTAAATCATTAGAATTTTAGAAAGTAATATATTTTTTTTCAAGACCTCAAGCTCAAGATTATATAGTTGTATAGATGAAGGGAATTTTTGAAATACAAAAGTAAAATTTTGTGAGAAATGATATGTTGAAAAATGAAATATTATATAAAAATATGATAGACATGGTTAAAAACATATTAACATGTCATAGACTTGCTCAATTATATAGGATTTATATTCCTTTTCTCACTCTTGACTAAAATATTAGCATTTAGTTGCTTTTATACTATGTTGATGTTTCTGGTTTGATCTGTGTTTAACACTAGTTATTCAAAATTAATCATACAAGTTTTTTGACATAAAATATTAAAAACAAATCGAAAAGCTTATACACACATTAAATTAAATAAATTAAGAACTATCTATGTCAATAAATGAAAAAAACAATCATTAACAATAACTAAATATATATCTAGAAAAGTTAAGAAGCGAATGTAGGTTAAGATATTTGATCTCGTAACACGAGTTGTTTACCTGATTGTGATTAATAACTTTATTTATTAAAATTAATTTTTTGTAATCAAATGATAATAGAAATAGACACACATAAAATTGTTGAAATAAAATCAAAGAAAAAAAAAATACCTTGCAAGGTTGCACTTATTAGAGATAATATCCAAAAATAATTTTTTTAAAATAATTTTTAACTATATAAAATATATATAAAAAATTATAGTTGAGTTAGAATAATATTTTTAAAAATTAAATACATAAAAAATAATTAAAAAACAATCACTATTTAAAAAGCTAAATACAAAAAATAGAAATATGAGGGAAAAGGTATCAATTTAAATATAAACCAAAAAAATATTCAAAAAACACATGAAAAAGGCATGATTTTTTTAAAAAGGCAACATTACAAAAAAAAAAAAAGAGGCTACGCGTCGTTGGGCCTGACAATAAGTTTAGAAAGTGCCCACGCACAGGAACTATTTTTTTCTTTAAATGAAATTGGGGCAGACATTATTTGTTGAAAAAAAATTGTAGATGACTTGTCGTCTAATTTTCTCCAAACAGTGGCTGAAAAAAAAAAAGATATATGTTTTTTTTTAATCTATCTAAAACACTTAGAAAAGAACATAAACACTTTGACAAATCCATAAATGGCCTTAAAAAAATGGAAAAGAAAAACCATACAAAAATCCAAGATCAACCCCGAAATAAAAAATCTTCATAGCTTAGATCTTATTTTTTAGGCAAATTGAAAGTGAAAAAACACTAAAGTGAAACTTTTTTTACCAAATAAAACTTGTTGACATCAAGATCAACTATTTTGGTAACCGAAATTAATATCAACTTTGATTTTCTCTCTCTATTACTGGAATTTACCGATCTTTCTCTCTCTCAAAAAACAACAAAAATAAATTTGTTTTTATCAAAATTGATTTTTTAAATTTTAAAGGAACCTAAATTGCATATTATTGGTATAGATAGAGGATCTAAGTGTATTTTTTTTTATCTAAATCTAAAATGCCACCTATTTTTGTTTCTTTTTTATTTTAATTATTTTTCTTTTAATTTCAGCATTACTTAAGAAATCAAAAATAATTGGATTTGATCAAATTGTTTAAAATAAAATTATGAGAATCAAAATAAATTTAAAAGTAATTAAACAATGACCCCACAGTAACATGCGAGTATGTGAACATATGTAAAGTAAAAATACCACACCTATTAGTGTTTTTTGTAATTGTAATATAATATAATATAATAATCTCACCAGCGAAACACAAACACTCGGTGTATATATATGTATTAGGGTTCTCTCCTCTTCTTTCCCTTCTTTGTAATTGATTCATTTGCAGATCTTGATCATTAAGTATACAGGCAGCCATGAGTAGAGGTGGGAGCTATGGCGGCGGGCAGAGTTCTTTGGGCTACCTTTTTGGTTCTGATGAGCAACCAAGTGCACCTCCGCCTTCGCGCTCGGTTAACCTACCACCATATGGGGTTGACATTACCATAGAGAAGTCACCAGATAGTGGTTCTTCTGAGAAGAAGCCGGTCTCAAACAACTATCACAGAGCTCAAGGCCAGAATACAGGAAACTTCATTACTGTGAGTTGTCCTCCTCAAGTAGGGACATACATACACTATGCATATATTTTTACCTGATCCATAGGCATAATAATTCACCTACTTCCTGACCTTTTCAGGATCGCCCATCCACTAAAGTCAAGTCAGTGCCAGGAGGAGATTCATCTCTTGGGTACCTATTTGGAGATAAGTGATGTTTCTTTCTCCAAACTTTGTCTACCAGCTTTAATAAAGGCAATATAAGAAAATATTATGTGTGTTTCAAATCAAATACCATGTAAAATAAGGGATTCAGTTCCTATTGTTGTTAAATTTGAAACTAGCTTTGTTATAGCATATTGTGTGTGATTTTCAAGAAGACGTGGCTGCAAATTAGACAATTTGTGTATTATAAGGTATGTAATTTGTATGGTTTATTATCTATAATAAGTGAAGTACGATCGATTCCTATCACTATGCCATTCTCATATGATTTTGATATTACCACTGTATTGCATTAGATTGGAACTGAGCTTGAGATTTTCAGTTAAATACAAGAGCTTATATATATGTACAATTACTTATTTTATTTCTTTCTAAAAAAAAGAACCCCTGGGATTAATTATTAATTTGTTAATACTAATTGCAAGTATTTCTCTCTTCTGTACTTTTCATTTTGTTTCCTATGTATGTGCAAAAAAATGAAAAAAAAAAATAAGCATTTGAGTTTGCTTTCTTTTTTCGATAGGCAAATACATTAACAACCCAAAACGGTCAGAGAAAAGCTGATACAACATAAACAAAATTGTCATGCAAAGGCACAAACGTAACC
>Ga0307517_10006397_pt1 | contig 17452 bp, 16 predicted proteins | sample 23_EM_MG_FD_194515 | JGI IMG/M metagenome (GOLD analysis project Ga0307517, IMG submission 194515) | Populus trichocarpa ectomycorrhiza microbial communities from riparian zone in the Pacific Northwest, United States - 23_EM | ecosystem: Host-associated > Plants > Roots > Unclassified | place...
TTTTCCTTAGAGGTCTTTAAACAAGCTTATGCCTATTACAGCAAAGACCTGTGTGATGTAACAGAAAAGGGATTTATAGACTACCTGCATACCTTCTTTTGGGACGAAGGCATGCCCGCTTTAGGGGACATCATCTTGCAGGGCAGTAGGAACGTCATAGCCTATGACGCGGTAAGGGATTTAAAAAGGTCAATTAACAAACCTTTATACGAAAAACTGGTCGCTAACTCATTTTATTACGCACCACCTTATTTGCCTTTATACGGGTTTATGACCCAAACCAAAAGATGGCCGATGCTGATCCTGACGGCCATGGAATTTGAAAGGCGGGAAACAATCAAAGCTTTTTCCGATTATGCGGTTTTGCATTACCCGGATATGCCGGTGGACGAATTGCTGGGACAGGTCGCTAAATGGACGAATTATTTGTAGCTGCAATCCCGCCGGTGCTAATGAACAAGCCATTCCATTTTTACCAGTTGAGCAACCAATTGTGTTAAACCGGGCAAAGCAGCAAGGCCGGGCCTCCACTGAAAAACAAACAACAACGACCCGCTTGCTATAGCCTTGCTGCTTTGTCCCGGTTTAGCCTATCTTCGCGGACTGGTGAATATGGAAAGGTGTCCTGTGTTCGAATAGGGAAAAGGCTGTTGTGAGCGGAGCGAACATCAGCTGTGCGGAAGGGAAAGTGGTTAAGGGAATGCAGCAAAGCAACATGGACGAAACGGCTTTCCCTTCCACTGCTATCTACATAAGTCATCATCGCCCTAAACCCGTTCCGCGTTCAAGACCTTTCTTCTGATTTTGTTCCTGTTCTTTTCAATTCTGAAGGATGTTTAATAAATTGAAATATCAATCTGTTCCCGGTATTTGACATTTGATCGTTTACGTACCTCTATAGAAAATGCGTCGATTTCATAGTTTTTGACATCACAATTTGTGGTGTCAAAAACTATGGCAGAATATATACTGTCACTTACAAGTTTAGATTTCCTGTAGCGTATTTCTTCTTAAGATCAGCCATATCCTGACCCACTTTCATATCGAGGATTTTAGCATAATGTTGCGTTGTCCGAATATTCTTATGCCCAAGCATTTTAGAAACACTTTCGATCGGAACGCCATTTGCTAAGGTTACTGTTGTCGCAAAGGTGTGCCTGGCGATATGATATGTCAGCTCTTTGGTGATTCCGCAGGCATCAGCGATTTCCTTTAAATAGCTGTTCATTTTTTGATTGCTTAGAACTGGGAGCAGTAAACCGTCGTTAACGCATTGAGGGTGATTTGCGTATGCATCCATTAATTCTAATGCTTTTGGTAATAATGGAATACGGCTATCGGTATCTGTTTTTTGACGGCTGGTGTAAATCCATTTCTGGCTATCTATTCCCGTAACAACTTCTGTCCGTTATCAATTTCTTTTCCATGGAATTCTGTATATGCTTTTAGTGAAAACCGTGTAATAGATGGCATAGATTTAGATGGAAAAGAATTTAGAAAATCGCCAGGAATGTTTATTGCATTGTCTAGTAATGGATTTTCACCAAAATTAGAGAAAGCAACTTCGGATGGAGTTTATACAGATATCAAATTTGAATACATTCCTGAGTTTTATAAAAATATGGGTGTGAAAGATATGGACGGATTTGTAAAACAAACTGAAAATTTATCAGTCCAAAAAAGTCGAATTACATCTTCTGACCCAGCACCTAAAAATAAAGAAGAAGCAATAGATGGCGCGGTTGGCATAGCCATGGATTTAATACTCGATCATTCATTCCAATATAAAGCCTTAGATGAAGTTCATGAACAATTAGTTCCCTTCAACCAAGCGATTGATTTAGTAGCTGCCGCCAAACAACAAGGTTTGTTTCCAAAACAATTTCAAAATGATTTGAGATTTCAAGCAGATTTGATAAATTTTACCTTTGATGGAACCAAATCCTTTGGTATTGGTGAAAAAGGAGATGCATATAATAAAATAATATCTATTTTAGGTAAGGAACTTTATTATAATAGGGATAGAATTTCTCAAGGTACTTATAGGAGAGCACCATTGTCGATTACGGGATTTACCCGGCGTTGGGGGCTTGATCAGCCATCACTTGTTAAACCAATTTATATATATAAGTTTGGAGAAGATAAATTAAAAGAAGCAGTAAATAATTTTAATAGTGCCACGCAGGGTACAATTGATTCTACAATAGGCACTGGGGGAAATAACAAATGAAAAAGACCACCTTGTATATTCCAATTATTTTGTGTTTGATATTAGGATGTACTTCTAATAACAAGAATAATAAAATCACATGGGAGTTGAAAAAGATTGCCAAATACAACATCGCCATCCCCTCAAGTTATATGATTAAATATTTATCAAAAGACTCAATTAAAGGAACTATTTCTAATAACCAAACTAACATAGATTTAGCAATTGCCTATATTGACCCCAATTTATTTAGCGAAGACGGTGAGATAATTAAGGAGCACAAAATTAAATCAATAAAATTAAAATTGCTTTCATATGAAAAGGGCATTAACAAAGATGTATTTGTTATTTGCTGTTGGGATACACTTAAAAGCACTAACTTATTTCATGGCGCAACTAGGTATAGCGGTATTGTACTTATTACAAAGCACATTAACAGGAAACAAAAAGATACGTTGTTAAAGATCTTTGACAGTATAAGTCCTTCCAAGTAAAAAGGTAGTGTTACAAGAGTCTTCTACCGCCGACTAAATTCACATTTTGGATTAGTTCATGTTTTATGGTACATTTGAATATTATATTCCCTAAGTCATTCGTAATGAAAAAGTTACTGCTCGTTGCATCCTTAATGTTTTCTACTCTGATTTCATTTTCTCAGGACAACCAGGTTGTTGTAAAGAATTTTGAAAAAAATATTTATTCTCTGGACCAATCATTTATATCAAGTGAAAATATGAATGTGATGATGATAGCTAAAGATTTAAAGAATTTTGAATTGATAGCGGTAGACGATCAAATGCACCGCGTCTGGGAGGCATCATTTCCGGGTTTGTCTATCACTGCAGGGATGTTCAAAGGACATATTTTAGCAATTGCTTATACTGGCGGGGGTAATACAAGAGAAACTCACAATATCATTTCTGCTTTTTTAATTGATGAGCATACTGGTAAATTGATTCAGCAAAAAGTAATTTACGATCACCCCAGTGATACATGGGATGAAACGAATACCTACTTTGCAGTGGATGGCTCCTGGTTTAAAATGTCTGTGCGCCTTACGGGGTTGAATAAAAAGTCCGGTGCTTTTTCAAAAATGGGGAGTTTTTACGACACCAAAGATTTTACAGTCATCGATTTGGATCAGCAATTAGGAGCGACATTATATCATCCTGATTTGAGCAATGGAAGTTTTCCGGTAATAGCACCAAACTATGATGGCGGTTTTTTCTTTTTTGACCTTACCGACAAGAACACCACATTAAAATGTTCGCGTTTTACACAAGGTCAGCAGCAGCCTATTGCAATGGTCACCCAACCTATCAGCTTTTCAGATAGAAAGGAAGGTTCGATCAATGGAATGCCCCATGCCATATGTCTGGCAAAAGATCCGAATCTTGCTTTTTATAGTATGGTTCATTTTGATCAATCCAAGGATATGATATTTTCTTTGGCACGCATGGATTTCGGTTCCAAAACAGGCAAGATTATTAATGAAGTTATTGATAAGCCATACGTAAAAGCGATGGAAAGTTCCTTTACACCCGCAGATAAAAAGGTAGATAACCCTTACTTTAGCTACAAATACAATTTATATGACTTGGATGGTATCAAGGAATATAATGGTGAACTGCTCGTTTCCCTGAGTGCAAGATATTTTTACATGGATCATGATGTTAGAAGTTCCATTTTTCTTAAGGCATTTGATAAAGACCTTAACCCAAAATTCCAGCAGGTATGGCCGGGCAAGACTAACGCCTGGGAAATAGATTACCACCTAAAAGGCAACGACTTGTATGTGGTCGATAATCATCACGACAATTATAATTTTGACACGCTCTATGGAGTATTAGACCTCACTTCTGGGAAATGGAAGAAGCTCCAAACTATCGAGAGAAGAAAAATTTCAAATGCCGACAAGGCCATGCATAATTTATGGTACGGCGATCATTTTGTAGTAGCTTACCAGACTTTCACACATTCCAGCGGATCAAATGCCGATATTAGTCTTCAGCAGAATAGTTATTAAGGTAGGATGGCAGGCCTTCAGGTATTGCATTAAAGCCCTATAAGTGTTGATGCAAGGTTTTATCAGGTCTAATTAATGTTGGTATATCTCTGGCTATTTATTTGCAGATTACTTTTGAGGTATAATTTCCCCTTGCGACCTTTGACGATTCCCTTATTATAATTGAAAATGCATCGATTTATATAACTTTTGACATTACAATTTGTGATGTCAAAAGTATAACAGAATCCTATAATGTAACCTACAGCTTTAAAATTCCTGTGGCGTACTTCTTCTTTAGATCCGCCATATCCTGGCCCACTTTCATATCAAGGATTTTAGCATAATGTTGGGTGGTGCGAATATTCTTATGACCAAGCATTTTGGATACGCTTTCTATCGGTACGCCATTTGCCAAAGTTACTGTTGTTGCAAACGTGTGTCTGGCGATATGATAAGTCAATTCCTTGGTGATACCGCAGGCATCAGCGATTTCCTTTAAATAGCTGTTCATTTTTTGATTGCTTAGAACTGGGAGTAGTAAACCGTCGTTAACGCATTGAGGGTGATTTGCGTATGCATCCATTAATTCTAATGCTTTTGGTAATAATGGAATACGGCTATCGGTATCCGTTTTTTGACGGCTGGTGTAAATCCATTTCTGATTATCTATTCCCGTTACAACTTCAGTCCGTTTCAATTTCTTTACATCGGCATAAGCAAGCCCGGTATAGCAACTGAATAAAAATATATTACGGACGTTTGCGACCCGCTCGCTGACGAATTTCTTTGAGGCCAACTGCTCCAACTCTTCAATATTCAAGAAATCACGTTTAACCTCTTTTACTTTTGGTTTGTACTTTACGAACGGATCTTTGTCAAGCCAGCCGTTAGCGATGCAGATCAATATGATTTTTTTAAAATTCTTTAAATACTTTACAGTCGAATTGTTGTTGCAGTCCCGTTCCGAACGAAGGTAGAAATCATAAGACCTGATAAACTCGTGGTCGATAGCACGTATGTCTATATCGCTGGCGTGATACTTCCATAACAGAAAGTCTTTAGTGTGCTTAAGGCTTGTTTCGTACCGTTCATGTGTTCCTTTTGCATATTCTTTGCCCACCAGGGCTTTAACTTGATAATTATGCTCCTCAAAAATTGGTATGAGCATCTTCGTACCAGAGGCCGCTTCTTTTTTTAGCAGGACGTTTTTTAGTTTAACTGCCGTCAATGGCAATTTCTTTTCGATCATAGTGCGATGCACTTCATAGACTTCGTGTTCAAGAGTTTTTAAATAGGCGTTTACTGTTCGTACATCTTGTGTGTTACCGTTCAATTTCTGTCCTAATGTGTTCCAGTTGTCCGGATTCACGTAGCGTTTAGAGGAGACTTCGATGCGTTCTCCGTCAATTGTAATACGTAAATAGACGGGAGCAGTGCCGTCAGCATTCGTTTTTGATCTCTTTACATAAAAGAGTAGGGCAAAAGATTTGTTCATTGCATAAAGCTTTAAAGTGAATAAAATTAGTTACTTAACCAGCTGTTATCAAGATGTTTAGTTAATGAACAAGTTAATAATCAGCAACTTATAAGCTTTCTGGTGACCTGCCATTGGCGAGACCATCGAGGTCACCCACAGGTCACCAGAATAATGCGATTATTTGGTTTTGTTTTGAAGAGACTGAAAACAAAAAACGCCTTAAATCATTGATTTAAAGCGTTTTTGATTTGTTTTGAAATATAACTGGCGGAGAGTTAGGGATTCGAACCCCAGGAACCTTTCACAGTTCAACAGTTTTCAAGACTGCCGCAATCGACCACTCTGCCAACTCTCCGGGGGCAAAAGTACAAAACCAGCCCGAATTGGCAAATATGATGTTAAGTTTTTTTAAATAAATTGAAATATTGTCACAATAGATTGATTGTGAGTTTGTTACTTCTTTGTGTTGTCCGGTTTGTGCGATCGGAATGAATTAAACTTCGGTTTCACGATCTTGATACTGCGTTTGCCAAGCTCAACGCTGGCATTTAATTCAAAGCCGATAAGAATAATCAGGGAGTTTAGATAGAGCCAAATCATGATCACGATGAGCGTACCGATAGAACCGTATATTTTGTTGTAGGATGAAAAATTATTGATGTAAAATGTAAAACCCAACGAGGTGAGTACAGCCAGGCCTGTAGCCAGTATTGAACCGGGGCTCAGAAATTTCCACCGTTGTTTATGCGCCGGGCCGTAGCGATATAACAGGGATACCGTTACAAAGAAAATAACTATCACAATTACCCATTTCAATAATGCTATAGCAGTGAACCACGCATGAGCTTTGCTATAAAAATGATGTTGCAGAAAGACCAATATCTTATGTCCGGCTATCATGATGCCAACAGCTACCAGCATAGACATACTGATCACCACAGTAAGCACCAGGGCAACCCAGCGCCTGTGCAGGTAGGTACGGGTCTCTTTTATCAATGACGATTTGTTAAACGCCTGCATCAGTCTGTTTACCCCATTGGTGGCAAAGAACAATGTGGTCAGGAACCCAAATGAAAATAGTTTGGCATTTTGATTCTTAACAACATCTATGATGGTTGATTTTAGAGCATCGTAAGCATCAGTGGGCATAATTTGCCCCATGATGCTTAATAAATTGTCTTGGAAATGCTTTATAGGTATATAAGGTATCAGCGTAAATAAAAATATGGTGGCAGGGAATAGGGCCAGCATGAAATTATATGCTAATGACGATGCTTTATTGGCCAGCGTCCCTTGTTTTATTTCGCCAAAAAAGAAGACCGCTACGGTATATAAAGATAAAGGCTTAAAGCCCGGGAAGGCTATATATTTAGTACATTCAATAAGGTACCTGTAAAACGTAAACCGGCGTAAAAATCGGTGCAGCCATTCCATTTAAACCAAATCTACTGAAAAAATGGCTTTAACCGGTCAATAAATTCCTGGGGCGGCAGGCAGGGGCGGTTGGTTTTCATATTAACGAAAACAAGCAAAGTTTCCCCTGTATTGATCAACTCATCGCTGGGGTTATACAATTCGTATTTGAAATGGATCTTTACACCAGGCATCTTATTCATGATTACTTTGATGCTGATCTCCTCGTCATACAAAGCCGGCTTGAGGTATTTACTGCTCATTTCCAGTACCGGCATCATAATGCCTGATTCTTCCATACCGCTATAGGTCATGCCCAGGCTACGCAGCATCTCTACTCGGCCAACTTCGTAAAACTCAGCATAGTTGCCATAATACATGTATCCCATCTGATCGGTTTCCCCGTACCTAACGCGTAATTTGGTAGTATGTTCAAACATTACTTTTTGATATTTCGTTCGTTAAGTGCCGCCTGGAATTTATGGGCGTTAACCAAATGATCTGCAATATTGGTAGCAAAAGCATGATAGCCAGAAAAATCTGCTTTTGCACACATATAAATGTAATCGGTCTTTTGGTAGTCCAGTACCGAATTCAGCGCATTTACCGATGGCATCATGATAGGGCCGGGAGGCAAGCCAGTGTATAAATAAGTATTATAAGGCGAATTGAAAGAAAGATACTTGTTCAATACCCGTTTGATTGTAAAATCATTTTTTGCAAAGATTACGGTTGGATCCGATTCCAGTTTCATGCCTTTTTTAAGGCGGTTTAAATATAAACCGGCTATCGTTGGCATTTCATCATCATGCAAAGCTTCGGCATCTACAATGGAAGCTAAAACAGAAACCTGGATAGGAGAGAGGTTGATCTCAGCAGCTTTTTGCTTACGTTCCGGCGTCCAGAATTTTTCGTAGTTAGCATACATGCGTTTAAAGAACTTTTCGGGGGTGCTATTCCAATACAACTGGTAAGTGTTTGGAATAAACATGGCATATACATTATTCCTGGTAAAGCCATACTGTTCTACAAACTTTGATGAGTCTAACAAACGAATGATCGAAGTGGAATCGGGTTCAATTTTTTTAGATACAAATCCCGCGAACTCTTCCTTTAACCGAAGATTATGAAAATTAAGTGTTACAGGTTCCTGAGTGCCTGACGCCAGCATATTGATAAAGTGCCGGTTGCTCATACCACTTTTCAGACGATATCTTCCCGATTTTACACGGGTAGTATATTTCATGTTTTGGGCAGCCCAGTTAAAACTGGCAGAATCTTTTACTATTCCTTCGTCCCTGATAGTTTTATAAACGTCCTGGTAAGTCGCGCCGGTGTGTATAAATAAGTATTCTTGCTTGTCGGTTACGTTCGGGTCAAAATATTTCAAATAATAAAATACGCCAGTAAGTCCGAGGGCAATAATGATGACAGCTACAAGGGCGATGATATACTTTTTAATGTTACTTGATGACTTCTCTTTCTGTTCCATTGCGAAATGGTGAATTATTTTTGTTGATTTTTTTGCCAGGCGATCAATCCACCGGCCAAATTTCTAATATTTTTATAACCTTTTAATTCTAAAATTGATTTAGCCGTAGCGCTTCTCAGCCCAACTTTGCAAATAACGATGATCTCATCGCTTTTATTCCATCCAAGTTCGTCCAAATTTTCTTCGAGATGGGGCAGGGGGATATTTTTGCCGCCGATATTAAAAGTGTGATATTCCATTTCTCCGCGCACATCAAGCAGGTTCAAATGTTCGCCATTTTGCAGGCGAGCAAGTACTTCATTTGCACTAATATCGGTCATGGTGTTTTCTTGCCCTGTGTAACGGTTACGTTGATGTGGGTGCCATTGCTCACTTTTGTTAAGGAGTCTGTTTTCAGTGGCGACTGAGCCACAATAACTAAGTTGGCGGAATCTGTGATAGAGCCCTGGTAAGTGATAGTACCGAGTGTCAGGCCACTATTTTTGAGCACAAACCGGGCTGCATCCAGGTCCTGATTAACCAGGTCGGGAATATCTACTTCGCTTGCGCCTGAGCCATCACCAAGAACAAGATCTACTTTAGAGCCCTTAGGTAATTTGGTGCCTGCCTGTATGGGTTGTCCCGCAAATCTTACTTCGAGTACATGATTGCGTGCTATATCTGATTTATAGGTGGTATCGCCGATCTTGAGGCCATAATTAGAGAGCGTGGCTTCGGCTGATATATAAGGAGCATCTATGACATCCGGCAACGCTACATTAGGTGCCTGGTTCTTTACTATTTTTAAGTAGATCACCCGGCCTTCTTTTACACTAGTGCCTGCATCAGGATCCTGTTCAACAACAGTGCCCGGAATCTGATCCAATACATATACAGAATCTATGCTTACCCCAAACCCCTGGTCCTTTAGAATATTGAGTGCACGGTCGATCTGTATATTGGTGACTTTTGGGACCGGCACACCCGAACCATGACGTGTATAGTATCCGAGGCTGTAAAATGCTATTAAAGTAACAACAATTACAACAATAACGGCTGAAATTATAGTATTGCGAAAGGATTTAGTTTTTAAGTACGACCCAAATTTGCTCATTTGAATTTAACAGGATATTCGATGCCTGTTCAGCAAACATAGGTAAAATTTTGGTTTTTTGTAAGTGAAGCCGCAAGACCAAAAGTCGGAACAGACATATTTTGATTTTTTCTTGCCGACTTTTCTGACTTCCTGACTTTCCAACTATATTTGACCCATGTCACGAAAAAACATTGCCCTTTTGGCCGGTGGATTTACCGGTGAGTACGAAGTGTCTGTTAACAGCGCAAAAAATATTGCTGCAAGCCTTGATGCAGCTAAATATAACGTTTATACCATTTTTATTACACGCGACAGTTGGTTTTATACATCGGATAAAGGAAATGTTTCAATTGATAAGAATGATTTCAGCCTGACGCTGGAGGGGCAAAAAATAAAATTTGATTTTGCATTTATTACCGTGCACGGTACCCCCGGAGAGGATGGCAAACAGCAAGGTTATTTTGATATGCTGGGCATACCTTATAATACTTGTGATGCAACTACATCCGCAATTACGATGAATAAGGCTTATACCAAAGCCATAGTAAACGGCATACACGGCCTGCATACGGCACGCTCTATTCAATTATTTAAAACCGGTATTCATGAGGCCTCCAATGTCGTATCATCTTTAAAATTCCCATTGTTTATTAAACCGAATAATGGCGGAAGCAGCGTGGGCATGAGCAAGGTGCAAAATGCGGCAGGTTTGCATGATGCCTTTGACAGGGCTTTTAAGGAAGATGACCAGATATTGGTAGAAGAGTTTATAAAAGGGCGCGAGTTCAGCATCGGCATAGCAAGGCTGCATGGTAAAATAAAAGTGCTGCCCGCGACAGAGATCATCAGTTCAAAAGAGTTTTTTGATTACGAAGCAAAATATACCCCAGGCGTTTCAAAGGAAATTACCCCGGCTGACCTGAGTCCTGAACAAAATGAAAAAATTGCAGAGATCGTTACCGAAGTTTATCTAAGATTAAACTGTAAGGGGATGGTAAGAATTGACTTTATCATATTGGAAGGAACACAAGACTTTTACTTTATCGAGATCAATACTACTCCCGGACAATCAACAAACAGCCTGATACCGCAACAGGTGAGAGCCGCAGGGATGAATGTGGGTGAGTTTTATGGAGAATTGATTGAGTGGGCCATGCATTAACATGGTGGTTACTCTTTCTACTCCGTTCTCAAACTTTTTACAGGATTAGCCAATGCTGCCTTTACAGCCTCATAACTGATTGTAAGAATTGCAATTAGTAAAGCTACTACACCCGCAAAAAAGAATATCCATAAACTGATGTTGATACGATAAGCAAAATTTTGCAGCCAGTTATCCATTGCGAGCCATGAAACAGGTGTAGCTATAATTGCTGCAAGCACTACCAGTTTTATGATATCCTTTGATATCATGGTTACGATATCCCTTACACTCGCACCTATTACTTTGCGCACACCAATTTCTTTTCTCCGTTGTTCCACTGTAAACATGGTAAGCCCAAGCAAACCCAGGCAGGAAATAAAAATGGCAAGGAACGAAAAACTATCCGAAAGCTTGCTTACAGTTAATTCGTTACTATATGATTTTTGATATTCTTCGTCAGTAAAATAATAGCGAACTGGGAATTTGGGTTCCAACTGCTTAAATACTTGTTCTATGCCCGCAATAGCTTGCTGCGTTTTGCCAGGTTGTGCTTTTACAAGTGTATATCCCCATGTGGCTTTTTCACCTAAAAACAATATAAGCGGTTCAATAGGTTGGCGTAATGACTTTAAATGAAAGTCTTTTATTACACCGATAATTCTTCCCCTGCGCTGAAAAAACGTAATGGGTTTTCCTATAGGATCTTTATACCCGATGATTTTTAAAGCAGTTTCATTAATGATAAAACCGTTACTATCTGTTGGAAAAGATTTTGAAAAATCCCGCCCCTGTAAAACTGGAATATTCATGATTTTCAGAAAGTCATAACCTATCCCATTATGAACCGCAACTACTTTCTTACTTGCGTCTTTACCCTCCCAGTCCAGGTCATATTCGTAAGTATTGATCTTAGAAGGAGGATTTGTGCTGCGCGTAACAGCTTGTATCCCGGGTTGAGTTAGAAGCTGTTGTTTGAAGACCTCATATTTGTTTATCAGATCACCCTGGAATGGAATATATATGAGGTTTTCTTTGTCATAACCAAGATTCTTGGTTTGTACATAATGTATCTGCTTCGAGATAATAATCGTTCCTGTGATCATAAAGATTGAGATCACAAACTGGAAAATCACCAGCCCCTTTCTGAATAGTAGGGCATTCGGGCTGAATTTTAATGAGCCTTTTAATACTTTAACTGGGTTAAGTGATGATAAAAATAATGCGGGGTAGCTGCCTGCTATAAAACCGGTTGCGCAAATAAGGCATGCAATACCAAACCAGAAGCCAGGTGATGAAACAGGTAATATGATTTGTTTCCCGGTAAGTAGATTGAACGATGGTAAAGCTGCAGTCACCATCAAAAATGTTACTGCAAAAGCAATAAAGGTGAGTAGTACAGCCTCGCCAATAAACTGAATAATAAGCCGAAAACGCAAAGCACCTACAGTTTTTCGGATACCCACTTCTTTAGCGCGTTTAACAGAACGGGCTGTTGCCAGGTTCATGAAATTGATACAGGCGATAAGCAATATAAAAATTGCTATTAAGCTGAATAATCTGACATATTCTATGCGTCCGCCATCGGGCACTCCATTCTTGAAGGTAGAATTTAAATACATTTCATCATAGCGCTGTAATCCCAGTTCGATGCGGTATCCGATGCCATTATCGGCACCATTTAAATAGGGCGTGACAAAGTTTTTTATTTTGGATTCAACCTTTGCCGGATCTGCCCCGGGATATAGTTGTATATAAGTAAATGGAGCACGATAAATCCAACTGTTCAACCATGTGGTGGATTGCAGCAGGTCTTTATAGTTAATTACAAAGTCGAATTTTTGGGAGTCATTGGCCTGAACATTTTCGAATACGATGCTAATTCTAAAAACTTTTGCATTATTTAACCTGATTGTTTTTCCGAAAGCCGCAGTTGCACTGCCAAAAAAACTTTCAGCTATCTTGCGTGAAACAGCAATGTCATCAGGCGTTGTTAACGCAGCGGATTTGGTTCCTTCAAGTATTTTATAATTAAATATTTTAAAGAAATCGCTGTCAGCATGACAGCCTTTCAGACTAATGTGTTTGTCGCCCACGGTAAATAATTGTTCGTCGGGACTGTTCATAAAGCCTGTGGCATATTTTATTTCAGGAATATTATGCTTCAGCTCCGATGCGAGTAATCCGGGAGCCCACGGGCCGCCATCTATCTGGCCTTCGGAAAAAACCCGTTCGTATACATTGTATACATCCTTATTTGCATTTGACTTATCCGCATTCCGCTCATCCTGAACCCATAAGAAGATAAGCAGGCTGCAGGCCATTCCTAATGATAGTCCCAGGATATTGATAATTGAGAAGGATTTATTTCTTAATAAATTCCGAACCGCGGTTTTAAAATAGTTTCTGAACATAACACTCTCATTTGCAGATTTAACAGGAAAAAGCAGATATCGGCAGAAAATCCACTATATCAATGCCATGTTTGTACTTTGTTGATAATCAGCAGTCTGAATTTTTATAACCAGCTGGAATGTGCGGTTCTGATACACTGTAACGTACGGAATGGAACAGTAATTTATTGGCAATCAGCAAACAGCCTGATACCGCAGCAGGTGAGGGCAGCAGGGATGAACCTAACTGAGTTTTATGGTCTGTTAATAGAATAAACATGAGCTAATCACTTTCTGAAGATCATATTAATTTCACAAATTCTTCGAGATGAGATCTGGCATACTTCTCTATAAGTGCCATAGTATTATTGTGAATTTTGTAAAATTCATTGTCATAAGTTTCAAAATTAGTTAGGTTGGTATACAATGGCTCCCAATTACCTTTTGCTTTTTGTAAATCGAATTGACCTTTATTGTCCAAATATTCTTTATCTGCTTTGTCAATAAGTGTGATAAGTTCTTCATCGCCTATCAATTTAAGTCCTTCCATTATGGTAGGTAAATAATGTCTATAACCATTCCAATAAAATTGTATAAAGCCACCATTAGTAACTTCACCATCTAAATACCAAAAAAAGTAAAGAGCTTTTTGTCCCGGTGAAAATCTTTTTGAAAGCTCTTGGTCTTCAGAACTTGAATCAGCGATATTAATTGGCTCTAGAATTTCCCAGCCAAATTCCCATCCATGGAGTGTGTCAAATTTGTTTTTATCAAAGTTGGGTTGTAAATGATTTTCCTTGTCGAAAATATTATAAATTTCCATAAGAGGATTTGTTTAGGTACGGTTGATTTGATGTCAATTATAGGAATTATATTAAATATTATCAACCCAGCTTTTATTAGTCAATTACATATCAAATCAAATATTGCTCAATAATATCCTGGGGTATCTTAGCTGCCCTGCCGGTTTTCATATCGATCATGGTGTAATCAAACCAGCCGTCGCAGCAGACCTTACCGGTAACCTTATTGGTGATCATAAATTTTACCCGGCAACCCTTCTCATCTATGGTCTCAATGCCGGTTTTCACGATAAAATAGTCGCTCAGGGTTAAGGCACGTTTATAGTCGACATATGCAGTACGAACCACCCAACCAAAGCCGCGTTCCATGAATTTCTCCATCGCCATGCCATAGCAGCGTTCCATCTGGTCGTACCGGGCAGCTAGTACATAATCAAAGTACTTGCTGTTATGAACATGCTGGAACATGTCGATATCATCCGGGCGCACGCGGAATTCAGTTTCGAAGGTGGAGTATTGTTTTTCGTCAGTCATAAGGCGCAAAAATAAGGATTTATATGTCCGTCCGAAATTACCCTGCTGTAATCGTTGTTTTGCCTATATTAGGCCTGTTACATTTCAAGCTATGTTTAAAACGATCGCAAACTATTTGACCGGTTTTCTTTTGCTGATGATCGCGAACTGCGCCGATGCCCGGCAGGTGCCGGCACATATGCAGTACAGCGTGAGTATGGAGAATGCAGCCAATCACTATTATCATGTAGAACTGCAGTGCACTGATAAGGCCCCGTCGCTCGATTTTAAAATGTGCGTATGGACGCCCGGTTATTACCAGATACTCAATTTTGCCGGTGCGGTAGAAAATTTCAGCGCAAGCGCCAATGGCCGATCCCTGAAATGGGAAAAAACGCAGAACAGCACATGGCGCGTTTACAGCAAAAATGCAGCCCTTATCCATATCAGTTATGATGTAAAGGCGGTGGTGAATTTTGTTGGTAACGTTTACCTGAACGAAGACCGCGGCTACATTACCCCCGGCGGCCTGTTTATGTATCTTGACCGCGAGCTGCGCCATCCCGTTACGGTACAGATGAAGCCTTACAGCAAATGGCCCGATATGGTGGCAACGGGTTTGGACACCATCCCCGGCAAATACCATGTATTTAAAGCGGCAGATTTCGACGTGCTGTATGACAGTCCCTTCCTGATGGGAAGGCTGGAGGTGCTGCCTCAATTTATGGTAAAGGCTATTCCCCATAACTTTGTAGCCTATAAACTGCCTCCGTTTGACAGACAGGCCTTTATGGACGATCTGCAAAAAATCATCAGGGCCGGCAGCAATATCATCGGTGATATACCCTATACGCACTATACCTTTTTATCTATTGGGCAGGGCGGGGGCGGTATCGAGCATCTTAACTCCGCATCGCTGAGCTTTAGCGGCGGCGAGGGCTTTAATACACCAGATGCGCGTAAAAAGCTATACAGTTTTATTGCACACGAGTATTTTCATAATTACAATGTGAAGCGTATACGTCCGGTAGAACTGGGGCCCTTCGATTATTCAAAAGAAAATCATACCGATATGCTCTGGGTGTCCGAAGGGTTTACCGTTTATTACGAATACATGATTGTGCGGCATGCAGGCCTGATGGATAACGACGACGTGCTGAACAGTTTTGCCGCCAATATACAGAACTACGAGAACAAACCAGGGCGTCTGTACCAGTCGGCTACGCAAGCCAGTTGGGATACCTGGTCTGACGGGCCGTTTGGCCGTACGGGGGATGAGGAGAATAAAACCATCTCTTATTATGACAAGGGGCCGGTTTTGGGGCTGATGCTCGATTTCGCCATCAGGCATGCCACCAACAACCGCAATACGCTCGATGATGTGATGCGGTTGCTTTACAACAAATACTACAAGCATTTAAAGCGCGGCTTTACCGAACAGGAATTCAGAGAGGAATGCGAAAAGCTGGCGGGCATTTCGCTTGCCGAAGTATTTGATTATGCATCTACCGTAAAGCCGGTTAACTATCCCCAATATTTCGCTTATGCGGGACTGAATATCGATACCGTGAGCAGGCCACAGCCGGTGGCCTGGCTGGGCATCAGCGCAGGGCAACGGGCAGATTCGCTGGTGATCTCGTCGGTCGATTACGATTCGCCGGCATGGAAACTCGGGGTTCGGGGCAGGACTAAAATATTGGCCATAGATGGTAGACCGGCCAGCGCCGGCGCTTTCAATTTAAGTATACAGCAGAAAAAGCCCGGCGATACCGTAAAACTGCTTTTACAGAAAGGAAAAGACAAGCAGGAAATAACTGTAATGCTTGGCCGGAAATGGGAAAAAAGTTTCCGCATCACCCCAATGCCTCAACCCGACGTGTTGCAAGCCGCTATTTACAAAAGCTGGATGGGAGATTGAGCAGGAATTGATTGTTGTTGAAAAGCCGGAATTTGCAAGGTTGAAAAGTTACTTAGTTTTGTTGAATTTTCGCTTCGGTTGCTAAATTCGACATTGCAACTTTTCAACCTTACAACTTTCAAATAAAGTGTTGCATTTATGTAACACTAATAGTATCTTTGCACCTCAATTAACAAAATTTATCAACGCTTTAATATTATTCAGGTAATGTATTTAAGTAAAGAAGCAAAAACAGAGATTTTTGCAAAACACGGCAAAAGCGCCACCGATACAGGATCGGCAGAAGGACAAGTAGCTTTATTCACCACACGTATCGCGCATTTGACCGGACATTTGAAAAATAACAAAAAGGATTTTTCAACCCAGCTTTCGCTTCAAAAATTAGTAGGTAAACGCCGTGCATTGCTGGCTTACCTTTATCACAAAGACATTGAGAGATACCGTGCTATCATCAAGGCTTTACAGCTGAGAGATATCATCAAATAAATCTTTCTAGTTTTTTTTAAAAAGCCATCCGCCAAGTCGGGTGGCTTTTTTACTTTTGAAAATAATATACACAAATAAAAAACCGGTGTGCTCCGAAAGATGAAAAGCACATCATAACAAAAACAAGATGAGTTTAAATGTAATTAAAAAGGTTATTGATCTGGGTGACGGACGCACCATTGAGATCGAGACCGGCAAGCTGGCCAAACAGGCTGATGGGTCTGTAGTTGTAAAAATGGGAGACACGATGTTATTGGCCACTGTTGTTTCTTCGCCCGAAGCAAAAGAAGGAGTTGATTTTTTACCATTATCAGTTGACTACCAGGAGAAATATGCTGCCACGGGCCGTATACCAGGTGGTTTTTTACGCCGCGAGGCCAGGTTATCAGACTATGAGGTTTTGATCTCGCGTTTGGTTGACCGTGCTTTACGTCCATTATTCCCTGAAGATTATCACGCAGATACACAAGTGATGATATCATTAATTTCTGCCGATAAAGACATTATGCCCGACTGCTTAGCAG
>Ga0307517_10006398_pt1 | contig 17450 bp, 14 predicted proteins | sample 23_EM_MG_FD_194515 | JGI IMG/M metagenome (GOLD analysis project Ga0307517, IMG submission 194515) | Populus trichocarpa ectomycorrhiza microbial communities from riparian zone in the Pacific Northwest, United States - 23_EM | ecosystem: Host-associated > Plants > Roots > Unclassified | place...
GATTTTTTTTTTTAAAAAAAAAGTGGGGGAGGTACGACTATAAAATTACCCTCTCATATAATTGGACTTCATTGAATTAGTTCATTGTTCTGCAGATTCATGGAATTGTAAGAGGGTAGAAATGTGGAAAAGCCTAAAATCTAGGTGCTTAGTGCTAGGCTGCTAGCACCAAAAAAAAAAAAAGCATTTTAGGTTGAAATTAGTGTCGATTGTCAAACATAAGCTGTGAGGTGAGCTTGTCCACCTTGCTGAGGAATATAGCACCAATTTCATACCCACAAGTCTGAGTTCCTTAGGATTGAAGTTAATTAGATAGCAATCACTTGAGCACGCATTTGTCAAGCCGTGCGAAGACCTTCGAGAACTCCTCTCCTTGGAGAAGAAGAAACATGCATGGAGTGCTTCTATTAGAAGCAGATTTGCAGTAGGGATAAAGTGTCTTGCAAGAAAATGTGCATTCTACCTGAATATTAAATCATTTAAGACTGTACCGGCATGAAAGATCTATGCTAAAGATTGGAAACTCACCCCTTTGCTCAAAATAGAAATATATAAATCGTAGCCATGTGACGCTGCAGACAATGAAGCTCAAAATTTCTATCTTATCACAAAAGATAAAATACCTTGAAGGGATGACTCAAAGGAGTTTCAAGCATGAAAACATGCCACCCAACCAGCTATATGCTGCCACTCGGTCTCGCCATTTCAGTTGTGATCAATACAGGAAAGAAATAATATTGAGCTAAAGAAACCAGAGAACTTGATTTAACAAGATTCTTCAGAGTTCGTGGCGGAAACTCAAGAAGTGTATCTGTTGTTAAGCAGGGCAATAAACCATTCAATTGTATTTTTCATTGAAATATCAAAACTTGAAAAGATTGGCAAGAAAATACAGAAACATATAGGTCTACAGTAGCAAAAGTATTTTTCTTCTGATCATGCAGTGGCAAAAATATTTGTGACACAACACTCCCCCAATACTCTATGTGAAACAAACTCAAATGTAATCTTCAAATTTCAACCTGCAAATGACAAATTAGAAGTAGTGGTATTATTTATTGTTACAGCTAAATGAGAAAAGGAGTAAATATGCTATCTTCACTTACAGAACTAAAGACAGAAAAAAAGACAGAAAAGCACCTGTTTTAGCAAACTTAGATGAGACTGCTGATGAAGTCTAGCTCTCATTTCTTGTCCTCAGAGGCAGGAGAATATGGAACTATACGCTCTACCATTAATTCTACTGATTTCTAATAGATTTTCATCCATTAGAAACTCCTCTATCTCATATTTCTACTGCCTTGATCCTTGGGAATCATCTTTATCATGAGGTTGCTCTTGCTGCTGTTCTTGATTCAACGAATTTAAGACACCACGGCCCTGCACCATCTGCTGGCAAAAGGGATTCAAAGCTTGAGGATTGAACATCCCACCATGCCCATCCTGTGAAAGTCCAAGCTCCAATCCTGGAAATTGCTGGTTAGTGCCACTAAACATGGAGTAAAAACTCATTAATCCCATGTTAATATTTGGAAACTCAACCCCATGGAACCCATACTTTGGTAAAGTAGTGGAGTTTTCATTTCCAAAATTCGATGTTGACTGACCAGAATTTGGAACAAACCCTGACCCAATCCCGCCAACAGAGGGCCAGACCCCACTTGCCACATTAGATCTTCCTAAATTAGTATTCATCATGGTCCAGTTAGTCCTATCTCTGGACCCAACAACAGCGGGTCCCAACCCTTCCATTTTTGTATGCAATCCTGTTGAAACAGAGTTCCCCTGTTCTGAAACAGAGGCCCCTGCAACTGCAAGAGCTGAAGCAGGAAAAGTCCCAGTACCAGTCGCAGCAATAATCGATGGTTCTGCTTGTTGCAACAACCACTGAATTGTTTCTCCATCAGATTTATTCCCCAGTTCTCTCGTCAGTTGAAAAATCCTCGCCGCACAAAGAGCTGGCATCCTTATCCTCCTTCCTCTACCATCCACTTTCTTGTGCCTGTCCTTGTTGGAGCTTCTCTTTGGTGCTAATTGCTTCTTGTTATGATCTCTGTTTTCAATCATAATTTGGAAATCTTTGATCTCAGCAGGCTGCTTGTTATGGTTGTTGATGTTGTTCTCTGGCATGCTTGCTTTTTGTGGAGGATTCAAGAAAGAGGGCACCTGTAGTTGATGATGATTTGGGCCCTTAGGTTCCATGGGAACAGAGGAAACTAGGAGCCTCTTTGATTGAAGAAGGTGACCTCAAAAGGGCATATACTTTCTTGTCCTTTCAATCTCATCTGTCAATATATTTGTCTCCATGTTCAAAGATTGAAATTTCCAACCTTATCGAATTTTTTTTGTCAAAAAGTTTCGGCTTAAAGTTACCACAGAATGATTAAGGCAACCGCCTTTCTCTTTCATTTGACCGAGCTATATCTTTTATTAGTCGGTAAATTTAATGTTCATCAGCTAAAATATTATGTTCTTAAGGATGAAAAATGTTATATGATCCGGAAGTTATCATTATTTTCTTAATCAATTAACATTTGAGTTCAACCTGAATACACATAAGGTACATATGGTTGTTGTTATGCTTGTCAACTTAAATACGACTGCATTTCACTGGTTTTACACAATGCACATGGCAGGCACTAAGCATCTGCTTCTTGTTGTTGGTTAAGATTTAATTAAGCCACTAGAAGTTATTTTATGTTTTTGAGTTTAGAATTGTATTTAGGTGTGTTTAAAATAAAAACAATATTAAATTATTATTTTTTTATAATTTTGATATATTAATATAAAAAATAAAAAAAAAATCTAAAAAAAATTACTTCAACGCAACTTTTGATTCCTAAAATTAATACTAAACACATAAGAGTTTAAACCCAAAGTTGAGTGGCAAGGAGTAAATCCCTTAATTTCCATACGCATGACTTATTTTTTTACCCACTGAGAAGATTGATTTAGTTTTGGTGAAAAATCTTTTAAAAATAAAATAAAATAGATGTTATAATGAGGATGACTCAAGTTCTTAGAGTGACCACAGTAGCTAGCAATGAGTTCAATGGGTCAAGTTTTTTCTATAAAATTAACATTTTATCTTAGAAAAAAAGAAAAAGAAAAAGAAAAACTAGTTAGCTTTCAAGAAAGTAAAGGAAGCGTGTCTTTCTCATAGCAGCTACGCTTTTTGTACACCACGCAGCGATTTATAGCAATACAAAACGTATTTCAATGAAGTCACATGAAATGAAAAGGCAATGAACTGGGAAACAAAAAAAAAAAAAACATGGCAGAAGAATGTCGAAGGGGATGGAAGCGAAGCAGTATGCTTTCTTTGTGTTTTTCAATTTGATTTTTTTTGTTCATTAATATTGATTGATGATCACTCATCGCAAAATAAAAGCCTTGTTCAGAATACTAGGATCTACTTCAGTGTATTCAAGCTGCTGATCTGAAATATCTTATAAAAAAAAGAATGTCAAAGTATGATTTCACTCGAATTGGCAATTTCAACATGGTATTGTCGTCATGTCCTGCATTCTTGTCGAGGACAAAAATGTTATGGTTGGACTTGTGACAATCAGAGCGTCAATTGTGCCTAGAATAAGTGAAATTAATCTTCTGCTAGTCAGTCCGCTTGTGGGCTGTGTGCATGTGTGAAAGCACCGAGTTTTTTCTCTTCTGGTAGAAGAAATAAGAGTGAAGACAACAGTTCACATGTCCCGTGGACATGAGAGATGATATTGTCATGGCCGAGTTTCTATTGGAGATGATGAGTGGGTACTTGAATCTAGGAGTTGCATACAGTTCAATTCTCTTGATCAAGCAACTGCAGCGGGCCCTTCAATTCTTTAGCTTTTGGAGCCAATCATGAAACATGGGCTATGCAGAAAGTTCCATCTTCCTGACAAGCCAGCATGATTGCTTATGCAGTGTGTATGCGTGAGATAGAGACTGTTCCTCTCCGTGTAAGCATGTATTCTGTAAGCAACAAGCCCGATTTAACGAGCTCGGAGACTCGTCTGCTGCTTAGAAGTTCATACAGGAAGTCTGGAAATAAGAGTTTTGTTTTTAAGTTGATGATTTATGATCTAAACTCATAAAAAATAATGCTAATCTTATAGGAAAATGTTTTATAAAATCATTTTCTAAAGAAAAGAAGAAAAAACAAACAATTTAATTTATCTGATTGATTGAAAAATAATTTTGAAAAATCCATTCGAAAAACTAGTATCGTTCCTTTTTAAAACCATGCTATAGTCCATTGTGGCCCAATGATATTGACATTCCATAATTAATAATAAAACTCCATTCAATAATGTCATCACTTTGTTGACATTATCAACGCATGTTCATGTGATGCAGCTAAGTAAGGAGTGCGGAAATATTAATTAAGTATAGATGGAAATTTAATCCTGATGCGGTGGGTATAGTTGTCGCCTGACCCGAATAAGTAAGTATTTTTTTTGACTTGATAGATAATAAATGAAGTATAAATATTGTTAAACTTGACTCGAAACCCGCCAGAACTTAACCTGAAATATATATATTTATATTTATATATTTATAGAATATTTAGATTTTTTTAATACAATATGATATATATACATATCTTAATATTAACATAAAACACGCGCGCAAGCACGCACGCACACATATATATGAATAATATTTATCGTTTTATTATTTATTATATTTATATATATATATATTAACTATTTTATTTTTTATTGATTAATAAATAATAGTAGATAATGAATAACCATTAGATGCCCGAAACCCAATAAATATTTTATGAATATCTAAATTTTTTACCTAATAAATAATGATTAATATATGAATATCAAGAAACCCGATCTGCAAGCGCCCATGACTATACCTAATAATAAGGTGTAATTGCTTTGGCCTTATAAAAGATGTTATTTTGCATTCTAAAAAATGAATGTACATTACAAGTAAATGGTAATTTAAAAAAAGTTAACTAAATTAAATCTCTTGATTTTAAATTACCTATATATATATGAAAATCTAATGATGCATAAAAAATAGCTAGTACGTACCAAGGAATGTATTTTGACACAGAAGTTTATATTACCCTAATTATATGGAATGCTATTCTTCTTGCGGGAGGTATCTTTAACTTCAACCAATACTATATCATCTTAAGATATGCATGCAAAAAGCTCCCAATTTGAAATGTAATTAAGGAATGGAGAATTACCCATCATTAAGAGAGGGGAGAATATATATATATCAGTTCTTTCAATTTCCTGCCCACGCTTTGTGAGGGAAATTATTTTACCTTCCTCAAATTGCCTCCCGACGTGATTTTGAAGCTTGAAAGCTAGTGCATATGTCAATCACATCGCAGCTGTAAGATAGACTTCCGCAAGTAGAAGAGCAAGCAGATGATGATTGATGATAATGGGGTAGGCCATGATTGAAGTTTTGGTGCATGCAGTACTGTTCTTACCATATCTGCTGCCCATATTGGGAACATATAGGACAAGCCTTCAAAAGTTAGCTATCGACATATCACCAAATTCACTAAACTACAAAGCTTTTATCTAGAGTACTCTCAACTTTAGTAGGTTTCAAGATGTTTCTTTCATAACTCATTAACCTCTAAAATCCCTTTGAAAAAAACCTTATCTTTGTGAATCAGAACGGTGCCATCAATCAAATACTTTTGAGAACCAAGAAAACCAACCAAACCTTGACCATTTGTCCATCGCCTCTTTAGAAAAACTTCTTGCTAATTAATGACACGAGTCATAGCAGATCTCAAACTTGATACTATGGTGGCTGGTCTTTTGTTAGTCAGGTTTCTTGCTTTTATGTTGGTCCACTGAAGTTTGCGGTGATTTGCATATCTCAACTCCCTCCTCCACCAATTCACAAGAAGAAATAAAATAGCGACACCCCCGGCCTCCCTTTTATTTTTTTTGGTTAGCTTGTTAAAATCCATCGTCTTCATTACCGGTGCTGAACCCTATTTTCGGTCTCAGTGTATCCTAGCTAGGCGAGGGCCTTAAGATCACGTGCCGAACAACATAAATTTTAATTAAATAGTAACAATCTACCAAGCCTCGTTGTCCTTCCTACCTCCTAGTTACAGAAGCCTTGAGTTTAGGATAAGGAAATTAGTTCGAGGGTATGGACCATTTAACTTCTTTTCCCTCCCCATGTCATGTATGTGGAAAATGTAAAGGCTCTACAAGGACAACCTCAGATTTTTGTTGGCATGTTGAAAAGGAGGTGGTGGAAGAAACTACACTCACCATATTTTTATCTCTCTTTTACTTGTCTCCTGAAATGAATTAGACGGCCTCATGAAGCAAATTATATATAGCATTAAAGATAGACATGTATGTTACACACACAAACAAAAAAAAAGGTCTATAAGCACCTCACGTTTAATCCCAAGTGGCTTAGACATTGCAACCACCGTGATGATTCCATATGGGACAATACCCTCGTAACAGAATCGATATGATCTACGTTGGATTGGAGGAAGCGAACAAAACAACTTTGAAGTGTGTCCTAGTTGGTACCAAGCATATGCATTCATCTAATTATTTTTCACTATCCATGTGTTACCGAAGATATCAAACATCGCGTTCTAAAACACCTCTTGAAAGATGATATTATTAAGAAAAAAAAAAAGATTTTAGATACAATTATAAAATTATCATTAAAAATTAGGAGTCGCTATTTAATATTAAGATTACTAGGATCTGGTATTAAGATTATTAGAAAATCTATGATTTGCGAGAGTTTGAGTAAAAGACTAGTTGTATAAAAAAAAGACGCATCACCCTCAGTGTATCTTATCTAAGATAAACTATGTTGTTATTTGATTGTTTTACTGGGTCAGATTTTTATTCGTTGGTCTTTTTTTAAGATCCAATGCAAATTTCTCTTCGTGAGGAAGTCTCTACCTTGCTGGGTTAAATTCTAAAATCCAAATTTCAACATCACATTTATTTTTTGTATCTTTAATATCTAAAGGTATACTCTATAATATAGTTTTATATCTCCAAATACTAAAGTTTTCAGCTAAATCCTAACACTTTAAATATAAAGAGAACAAAATGATTGGTGAAAAGTTTTTGATATTTTGACCAAATACTAATAAATAATTATAAATTAGTTATGATATTCATTTTGCATTTTGCATTTTAAATCATGAGAAATATATAATTTTTGAAGATCATTTTTCATTATCCAAATGAAGATTCTACAAGTAAATGGATGCAAGAGAGGAAGGAAGAGCCCTCACGAATATTTCAGAAGTAGAAGTATAGGATAACACTGATCAATTATTATAAGAAAAAAAGGAGTACGTAACTTTGAGATTGTTATTTTTTCATTGCCCTTGCAACGTCAATTCCTAAAAGCTAAAGCGCTCTCAATTTTCAGCCAAAACAAATACACCCTCCATTTGTGGCTAGTAGCGCTAAGAAACTTTTCCTCGAGAATTTTTTTGCAAGCAGCGATGCACCTATCAGGGGTACATGCATGGGTTTACAACAACGCCAAATTCTGCTTTAGCTGTGCTAGGACCGGCTGCCATGAAAATCAATCCCACAAGAACAAACACCAAAACTGAACGCATGGTACCCTCCATCAAAATCAAATTAAAAGGCTACCTTTCTCCTTCGTTTTGCTTTTGTCTTGACTTTTGAGAAGACGCTTGATTTTTTTAGTCCCTTTCGGCACCCTACATATATACTTATAAGAGTGTGCGTACAGATTGACTACCTTCTGCCAAACATAAATATGGTCGCCGTGAAGGATTTCCAAATCTCCGTACGTCTCCATTATTATCACTCATTGTGAGAATGCTAAAATTGAAAAAAAAAAAAAAAAAAAGAGACAACATTCTTCATTCCATTCATATCAACATATACAGATCATACAAACATAACGGTACGTTTTCCTAGATTGAAAAAGATACATGATCCCATAAAATAAGTTTTTTCTAAATTGAGAAAAGATAAATGAGTTCCATAGTTGTCTCGAAGAAGTCCTCCCGTTCCAGCAGCACCTGGGGGGGGGGGGCTGTTTCAGCTTGCTTCTTGACCACTAAATTTAAGACAGACTCATTGCTAAAATGGATGCGAGCAGCAGGGTTTTTGGCATTTAACGGAGTGGAATGTAAACTGGCATCTCCTCCAAAAACTCCTTTTCTCCATTTCCAGGCACAACCCCAAACATAATTAGCCATGGAATAGAAGCAGTAGATGAGAGATTACTTATTAGCCATGGGATAAAACCTGTAGAGGACAAAACTTCTGTGTCACTTGGTTTAATAATAACATTCCATACATTCTGTGGAAGTGGACAGTCCCTCAGAACATGAAGAACAGATTCCATCTCAAACGGGCAATGTTGACAATATATATGGATCCTCAGCATAACGTCTATGCACTCTACTCTCATTTGTCATTAGAGGAGGGTAGCTAGCCATTATCATCAGCACCTGCATCTGCACGGGTAATAAATGAGCGAAGAATTCCCGCTTCCATTGATTACTAGAATCCACAAAGTCAGCCATAGAGCAATCTCTCAAATCCTCTTAAATCACTTGCACTGCAGTTTGATATTACGGTCCAAATCCATCCAAAACCGCATTTCTGACCCTTTGCCTGTAGACCACCAAACTCCATCAACTACTTTAGGCCAGATTTTACAGATTGTTTTTCATAGTGGAGAGTCTTTGCCTTTAGCCTGTAGCCCGTACTTGAGGGATCCCATATGAAATCCATACAAATTCTCTCAATATCTGAACAGACTGATTTCGGGATAACGGAAGATTGCATAGGATACAACGATACCGTTGCTAGTTTTTACTCACGCAAGGTTATTCTCCTTGCTAGTGATAAATTATTAGACTTCCAATCTGTCAGCTTCCGCTACATGTTCTCAATATTAATTCTTCGATGCAAGAGAGGGACTCCCAAATATTTTTCAAGGTCATCCGTTTTAGCAAAACCACTTTTATGACTAATGGCTCGTTCTAACATGGATGAGACATTCTTGGAGAAATAAATCTTTGTCTTTGCAATACTCACCTTCTGTCCAGAAGAATCACCGAACAACTTAAAACAATGCAACACACGCCCCATCTTTACTTCACTAGCTTTAGTAAATAATAGTAATTTTCATTAATCATCAAAACTCTCTCAAAATGATAGAAGAACATATAAATAGTAAATTCTAAAACATCCCGCTATTGGGCTCGGCCCATCAAATCAAACTGTTTAACATAAATAATAAAATAACAATCAGTAGGCCCAAATGAGCTAAATAAATAAAATAACAATGAAATGAGTCTAAATGGTGGTGTCCCCACCAAATAACATGTCATCTGCGAAGCATTTATAAATGGGAGATGTTGGGACCCATGTTGCTGAATTTTTATCTTGAAATGAAATCCATTGGCATCTAGACTTTTGGAACCAAAAGATCTCCCCTCGGGAAAGAATATGATTATACTTCTCTGTAAGTTTATGTCTAGCTTATACAGATACTGATTACCTCCATTAGACATGACTTTGTATTCCTCCAAGTTGAGCTAACACCTTTTGTTTACGTACAAAGATGTTACCAAAAACTCTTATGTTCAATTCCTTTCACTTAACTGTCATCATGTTTAGTGAAGATGTCAAACCTCGATCATTTTGCCAATTTTCTCTTAAGAACTCTGCAAAATTTTCTTAAGTGGCCCACGCTGCTTCAAACCGAAAAGATTCACTGGAAATTTGCATCCTCTTGTCTGTGCTATTCAACTCTACAAGAATTGGGTGGTGGTCTGACTTAACTCGAGGCAGTACTTTAACATAAGCTTCAGAAAACTTCAATCTCCAAGCATGATTACCAAACCCTCTGTCCAGACGTTCATAAACTCTTCTATACCCTCTTCTCTCTTGCTCTCTCTACGTGTACTTAGGACCTCCACTGTCAAGATCAATTAATCCACAATTTTGTTCCCATTTACCAAAACGAAGACATTTCCTCACATTAGCTGTTGCCCCCCCTACTTTCTCTGAAATCAAAATAATTTCATTGAGATCCCCTATCATTAACCAGAGGGAAGCTATAGAGTTGGCTAACAACCCAATCTCCTCCACACACTCCTTCAACTAATCTTTTGGATTCATATAAACAACAGTACATGTCCATGATGAACCTCTGCCATCATCCATTAAAGTATGTATAAAATAGCGAGAGGATTGTAAGACCCTTAGGTCAACCATTTTTTTTTTCCCCACAAAAGCCATAAACCACCAGACTTTCCTTGAGCTTCCACCCTAAAACTACTAGTAAAACTAGGCTTTTCTATAAACTTATCAGCAACAATGCCACTTACCCTTGGTTGATGGTTAAGCTATTGCCAAAACATCAATGTTGTATAATCTTTTGTAATCCTGCAAAATAGAGCAGAATTAAATTTTGACCATAGTTCACTCTGGTGAAACTTTTCAAATCATAAAACTTTGATTCCTATTTTTTTTAAAATAAAATTTTTATGAGCCAACTAGTGATAGTGATTGAGAGATAAAGTCTCAATTGACACAACTCTAACATAAAAAAAATTAATTTTGAAGTTAATAGGTTCCATTAGGAGTTTATCCTAGATGTTATTTGACAATAAGTTTCCCTATATGGTAGATATGAGCATGGGTTTTTTTTTTTTTTTTTGGTTTTTGGATGAATTTTTGGGCTGTTTGAGTTCATATGTGAGTTTATCAAGGTGTTTAGGATGATTTATAGGTGTTTTTAGTCAAACTGAGTTGAAAAATAGGTTTTTAGATTAAAAAATCATTTACCTCGATTTTTCGACCCCTACAGTGACCGGAATCAAGAGAAAAATAGGTGACATGTTGCATACTTTTATTTTTTTTCAAACAATTATGGGGTAGATAACATGTTGCTTGCTCTATTTTCAAATTAAAAAAATAAAGGCATATGAGTGCGAACAATTTCAAAAATGGGTTATGCGAGCGATCCTAGCTTGCCAGACCCAACAACACCTAACCTTTTTTTTATATAATTTTATTTTTTTAATTGATATCTTTTTTAATATATATTTTTTGAAATAATAAATTAATATTACTTCTCTCTAATTTTTTAGACTATTTATTTAACCTTTTTTTTTAAAAAAAAAAACTAGGTGTACAAGCCATTCATGCCAGCCCCGCGCTCTTGAATCTTTTGTTTTGGTTCAATTGGTTTCTAAAAAGATATGATTTAATTTTTATTTAGTTCGTAAATACACTTTTAATTTTATTTTTTTAAATCTTAGGAGGCATTTTTTTTTGTGAAGCCTTATTTTAAAAAAGTTCTTTAATTTTATTAAATCATTTTTTATACATTTTTTTATTGTTGTTTCATTAAATAAAACATTGATTTTAATAAACAATATTATTAAATATAATCAAGTTTATACCTTATTTTTTGAAATCAGATATCTATATCCACATTTATCTTTTAAATTTTAAATTTATTATTTGTTTAAATATTGCTTGGCTTTTACTTGATTTTCACATATAATAATAGTATTTTTTTTCTAATATATACAACATTACATAATATTTTATTTTTATAATTGATTTTATATCTTGTCTATTTCTATTATTATTTGATTAAATAAAAAAATATTTTTAATAAAAAAAATCATTAAACACAACCAAATAAATAAATAAATGACTCATATTACAAAATTAAATATCTTAATTTATATTTATTTATTAATTTTTCCAGATTCATCTTTAGTTATTGTTGACAACTTTTTTTTTTTCTAATATAAATACTTCTTGATTTATCTAATCAAATCCATGTAGCATATAATATTGCGAATACAATAAATGTGTGTTGTTTTTTCTTTTTTCCTATTTTTCTTGAAGAACAAACAATACATGGCAACGCAAGAAAAAAAAGTGATGATTCAAATCACAAAAGGAAGGATATTCCTTTTCTTCAATGATAAATTCTGCTTGCTTGCACCAGTAACTGGCATGCTCCTTGTATCCCACGAGTTCAAATACAAGAGCTCTTTCGTAACCCACGGAGATAAGGAAAATTATTTTCAGTACCCTAACAAATGACAGCAAAATCACAAAGCGATATGCTCTTCTTATCCCGCTACGCTATAAGTGTCAAAACCTCCCCGTGAGTTATTGCTCTATACCAAGGTCGCCCCATCTGACTTTGTATCTTGCTGCAAGATAGTGAGCCCCAACAGGGCCCCGACTACCATAAGGATAATATTCGGGGATGATCTTCTTCTCTTCAAGCTCCTTAAGAACAGGAGTGAAGAGTGCCCATGCTGCATCCAGTTCATCACTCCTGATAAACAATCTCCTTTCGCCTTCAATTGCATCCAGCAGAAGCCTCTCGTATGCATCTGGAATCTCTTTTGAATATCTACAATGGGGGCACACCAAGTTGATTTGCAATCAAGGCAATTGTGTTAAATAGAACTTGTTGCATATAAATTAGTCTTTTCATGTATATGATTCAAATGGTCTTAAATTTTACCTTGCTGCGTAGTGAAGATGTAGATTGCTACGGTCCAATCTCATTCCCAATCCAGGAACCTTGTTATTGATCTTCAGATAGATAGCTTCATCTGGTTGCACTCGAATAACAAGCTCGTTTGTAGCCCGATCAAGATCCGTTCCAAAATTCCGGTTGTATAAGTTGCCAGGCACATGCCTGAACTGTACCCTTATCTCGGCACTGACAAAAATAAGTAAATTGCATGTATTATATAACCTATTACCCGGTCCTGAGAGAACAGGTTAGTTGCATGCATCTAACAACCTGTTACATTTTGTTATCAGTGTAGTATGTAATGCTCACCTCTTATTATGCAATGCTTTGCCAGCTTTCATTAGAAAAGGCACTCCATCCCATCTTGCATTGTCTATGAAGAGAGCGGCTGCAGCAAATGTTGGAGTTAAGCTGCCTTTTGGTACAGTGTTGTCATCAGTGTATGCTGGGTAAGTAACTCCTCCTTTTGTGTGATTCTTGTACTGCCCAACAACAACATCTTCGAGTTGTAAAGGCCTCATTGATCTTAAAACTTTGACCTGCAATCAGTAAGCAATAATATTTAATTAAGAATAAAGAAAACAAATAACTTACTAAAATCCCACATTCATGCAAGTAACAATAACCTTTTCGTTTCTGATGTCTTCTGCATCCAAACTGACAGGTGTTTCCATCGCAAAGAGGGCTAGTATTTGAAGCAGATGGTTCTGCATTATGTCTCTTATTATTCCGTAATTGTCAAAGTACCTAATTTAAACCAATTCAAAAATTTTAGCCATAAGCTGTTAGATAGAATGTAGAACTGTAAGCTGTATTCTCATCTCAGAATGCAAAGTACCCTCCACGTCCTTCAGTGCCAAAATCTTCAGAGAATATCAACTGTACGTTTCTGATATATTGCCTTGACCACAAGGGTTCAAAAATGAGATTAGAGAAGCGCAGAACAGACAGGTTTTCCACAAGCTCCTTTCCCAGATAATGGTCTATCCTGAAAAAAGGAGTATTCATCTGATCAGATCGTGCTCCAATTTCCTCGATAAAAGCTGATTAAGTTTAGAAATCTTCTACCTGAATATTTGATCTTCATCAAGGTATTGCTTGAGAGCTTTTGTCAAAGCAGCCGATGAATCTGAATCTCGGCCAAAGGGTTTCTCAACAATGACCCTGGTCCAGCCAATACCAGATGAAGCTGATGAGCTTGCACATTTTACCGCTTCTATAAATATATTTGGAGGAATTGATAGATAGAAGAGGCGATTAGAAACTCTCGCACCCTGCACATGCAAATTTCATTATCAAACATGATCAGATTATATAAATGCTCAAGTAGTAGAACCTTTCATAGAAAATTGTAAGGAACCCCCATTCTAGTTATCTTAACCATATAGAAAAAACAAGGCATTCTATGATATTCTAACCAACAGATAAAATATTAATCGTATCTCAGTTGCTGCATAGTTCACCAGCCACTGAAAATAGTACAGAACAATGATAATTACAATTTAAAAGTGAAATCATGAAAATGATAATGAAGAATGGTGCTAAATCCTTGCAATATGAACATGCCACCAATTTGCATGAAAAATTGCCACATCCGTAGTTACAGTGACTGGTTGTACAAATCATATGACCCATACATTAATGACCAAATACTTCACTCATGCACTGCAATACTGCATGTGATTACTAAACACATCTCCCCAACAATTATACCCGTAATTACATCAAAACCTCTTTCAATCAGCCTGGAGATGGTAAATGGTAACACCAACATAGTGATCCAAGAATTTGCTATGTGATACAGCAGTGTGCACTTACCACAAGCTAAGGTGCACAAAATCTGGGTATTGGCATAAAAATATCTTAAGTGCAAAACCTCCCTACCACCCATTCAGCCCAGTTTATGCACCTTACTAGGAATGTCTACAGATAACAATAAGGCATAATGTCCAATTAACTCATAGTCAAAAGTGATATTCTTATCAACAAAACCCTCACTTTGATCCACAAACCACAAATGGAATAAGAATTTTGTTAAATGTTCATTTTACATGCCAAGCACCAATAAGTTATCCACTACTAATAGAGATATTCCATTCTGCTGCAATGCTAGCCCAGATCCCCATTACCTCATGTTCTTTCAGCTTCTTGTCTAACTCCGCAAAGTTTTCCTGAGAACCGTATTGACCAGAATGGTAGAAACATCTCTTAAGAAATTGGTCCATCTTTTCATCACAGTTCTCCCTGAAAATCCAGAAGCAGCAATACATATCACGTCCCAACCTCCAAATAAATCACAGGCATTTATAACATGTAAGCTTCACGTCATGGCCAAAAAGGAAAGGACTAAAATCACCTCTTATCAATTCTGCAAGTAAGGGTCTTGCTAACCATGTTTCTAAGTTCAGCATCAGTCATCTTGCTCCGAGCATAACCAAAGATAGTAAAATGCTGCAACCAAATAACTTCACAACTTAAAATATGAATATGATCATAAACTGAAGAAGAAGACTTTAAAAACAATCAATCATTGAAATCAAGCTTTCAAGCGTAGACGGATAACAGAAAAATCCAAAATTGAACCTCCGGGAGACAACCCTCATAATAAAGAGCAAAAAGTGCAGGAAATATCTTTTTCTTTGCAAGGTCACCAGATGCTCCAACCACAGTGATACTGACAGTCGACTCATCTTTATTTACATCAAAACTAGCTGCTTCTTTAATTTCCTCAGTTGATGGAACTGAAGACAAGAACCCATCTTTCAATTTCTTAAAAGGAGTCTCATTTTCAACTGGGGTCACTGGAGTGGCCACTGCACCTACAATCAGTTACCATTCAAATAAGAACAAACAAGAGAGCATAGGTATTCTTTTTTTCAAAAAAAAAAAAACTGACCAAGTAATATCTCAAAAAATGACTTGCGAAAATATTAAAAGCTGAAAACTTTTCTCTGCTTCTATATTGTTTTTCAGTTTCTAAAAGAAGAAAAAAACAGAACTTATCACAACTGAAGCTATACAGATCAAAGGGCATCTTGTGGATTTTCAAGCAATAAAACAGAAGACAAACCAAACATTCGGCAATCAAAAAGCACAAAACGGTACATGTAGACAGTTTAACCAAACATTTTTGTCAATATACAAATAAATCAGCTAAACAATTCATACAACAAATGAAAAAAAATCATCTTTTTCAGAAAAAAGAAATGAGAACAATAAAACTAAAAGGACTAACCATCTTGCATGAGAACCACATTTAAATGAAAATTTCTTCGAGAATGAAAAGAGACCTTAACAGGTAAAACCCTTTTAGCAATACAAGAAGAGAAGTTTAGTCGTTGATGGTGATTCTGCCCGTTAATTGATAGTGAAGAAGAAGAAGAAGAAGATGGTGTTAGAGAATATGAAATGGAACGACATGTCGTCGAATAAAGGGTAGCCATGTTTTTAGAAAGATAACAGTTTCTCAGCTTTCTGTTTTAAAAGAGTCAGTATGTTTTGGAAGAATCAAAGAGATCGGTTTTGAGGGAGTTGGTGATGGTGATGACTGGGGCCTAAAAACAAACTTCGGAAACGTCGAGGGTTAAAGGGCAAGGGCGTAAGGCCTTTGAGATCTCCGAAAGGCTGCTCTTTTGTCTTCACCAAACAACACTTGTCTTGTTTTTGTATTTCCTTTTGTTTCTCTTTTTAGAGAGAGACAGATGAAGGTAGTGTTTTACATAGTAATTAAAGTTATTAAATTGTAAAATTATAAGTTAATTTTTTAACTAATTATATATTAATAGTTTCATTGAAGAAATTAAATTATATTGAAATCTGAGAAAGAAAATCAATAATATTATAATCAATAAGCAATTAATAACATAGATGATAAAAAGTATATAAAAACTCAGTAACAACTTAATTATTCTCATCATAATAAATTATTAATCAATAAAGTTTAAGTTTAAATAAAACCCAATTTTAGAAGAAAGCACACAACGTGGCCTCCCAAAATTAAATATTTTTTTCACATTTTCGAACATTTCTCATATCTAAGTTTGATGCTTATTTACGTGATATGAATTGTAACATAATTATATATTTTTTAATAAATATGTTGCAAATATTAAAGATTTTTTTTAATAAATGTGAGGAAAATATAAAAAATATAGACACATAAGAATTTCATGCTATCTTTTGACATAAGTTTTCTTTAATAGGAAGAGTTTTTCAAAATAAAAAAATAATTTAATCTAATGATGTGAAATATAAAATAAGACTATAGCTAAATATCCCTTTTAAAAAAATACTAAGATCCAATTTAATAAAATTTTAAATTTTAATGTAACTTATTATTTTAGAATTATAATTATATGTTGAGTGATAGAAAATAAAAATATAAACAAGATATAAATGGTATAAATTGTTTTGTTTAAATGAGTTTTTTTTTTTAATATTTGTAACTATAGTAAAAAATAATAAAAATAATTTTATAATTCTTTTAAATTTTTGTAACTATTAAGTCAAAGCTAATTCTAAAAGTCAAATTTAGTAAATAATCTCGATATGTTGAAACCCAATAAAATGTCTTGTTAACTATGCTTATCGCGAGGCGACATCGAATAGCAGGCTAAGCCTCCTGAGAGTGTGTTGGAAAGGAAAGAGGTTTGGATATAATCATAAAATTATGATTATGAGATTCAGGAGTTGCCACCTAGTATTAAAGTTACTAGGAAACCTATAGTCTGCGAGAGTTCGAGTAAGGGACTAGTTGTACAAGGGGAAGACGCATTACCCTCAGTGCACCATACATAAGGTAAGCTGCATTGTTGTATGATTGTTTTTCTATGTCATCTTTCTATACATTGGTCTCTTCTAAGGTCTAAGACAAATCTCCCTTCGTGAAAGAGTCTCTACCT
>Ga0307517_10006399_pt1 | contig 17449 bp, 15 predicted proteins | sample 23_EM_MG_FD_194515 | JGI IMG/M metagenome (GOLD analysis project Ga0307517, IMG submission 194515) | Populus trichocarpa ectomycorrhiza microbial communities from riparian zone in the Pacific Northwest, United States - 23_EM | ecosystem: Host-associated > Plants > Roots > Unclassified | place...
AGCTGTTGATTCATAGCGTGACAAGCGACTTTAAGATCCTAGTATAGCTATACTTCTATTCTTAGCGAGTGTTGGCCTTGGTGCCATTCAGACTCATGCGATCTTTTTATAAAGACTGGTCTGGGACAAGTTCAAACTAGACCGGACCACCCAAATTAGTCGGGTCCAGTCATCCCCATCATCAGGACTGGCCAGCCCGGTACTGCCTCCAAGACTTGACCGGTCGGACTATTCGGAACCCTGGATAAAACAACTTGTACCTTCCAAGCAAGAGTTTGGCTACGGCTCATGTGAAGCCACCATGCCTCAATGCGCTGATTTAGTGTTGATGTACCATACCACCAGATATTGTGAAACTCTATTTGAGGATTGATTGACTGATGAAGCCGCTAATGTGCACTTCCCATCATCATTGTTTCAGTCCCCCGATGTGAACGAATAGAATGTGGCAAAATATTTGTTAGGCTCACTACCTCGAGGTATTGGCGTAGGCAGGCTATGCCAGTCCGTGTGGAAATTCCCACATATATCTATAGGATGTAACTATACTCAAGTATATCTGTATGTTAGCAAAAAAAGCTAGAAAAACTGAAAGTACTATTGTATAATGGAATCTCAAGGTTAGTCCATAAAGAGTAACTATACTAGTATGTAGTCTTACTGAACGAGATCTACGCTGACATTGAACCGAGCTCTAGGGCCTATTAGTTTAAACTGTTGTGAATCCAGTTTATTTACTCCATACTATTGGCTCAACTTCCTTCCTGTCGCTTTAGCATCTATCTGGCTTTTACTAGATTCTACGGGAGTGTGTATGAAATCTTTGATGCACATGTGTGCTCAAATTTAGAGCGACTGCAGGTGAGACAAAAGAGTGCCAACAGTCAATGGTTGTCTCAGAAAGATATCTTGTCACCTCATGCAATTCAATGCATCAACAACACATACCTTAACCTGTATGATATGACTTAGAAGTGGTACCATACAGTACCGCATAATCTGGCTGCTAAAGTCGGATTCACACTAGTTACGATTTTCCTGAGCTGGCCCAACCACTGCGACTTATCTATTTAAACTATGGTCAATTCGCTAACTTCGCTCCCTGAGGTTGATTCGGTTCCCCTAGTTTCGCTTCTGTTTGAATCTGACTTTGCCTAGATTTTACAGTAGAATCTAGTAATAGTCAGAGTGCAGCTAAAGCACAACTAAGGCAACTGTGCCAACAGGGAGGGGCAAAGAGGGCAGATTGGCCATAGTATGAACAGATCGGCTATCGTAGTTGGACAGGTCCAAGAAAAGCGCTACTAGCGTCAATCCGACTTTCATCAGATTCTGTGATCAAATTCGGTGAAAGCCGACTTTACGTTAGGGTAAAACTAAAGCAGCTGCGTGAATAGAAGGAAACAATGAAAGCTAATTTGCGACAGTTTAAACTTAGAGTTAGTGGTGGTTGAGCCCATTGTACGAAAGTTGCCGCTATCGGTAATCTGAATTTTATCACCTTATAGACGACCCTATAATCTGATGAAGGACAGACTTGAGCTGAACCCAACCCCTGGATTCAAGGAAACAGCAGACTACCGAGCCAGGTAGTTTACCTAATTTTTGAAATAGCGTTGGCCATGATTGGCCCCGTACAGGAATATCCCCACTCATGTGCTTCCACCCTTCATACCATTGTGTGATATTTTTACTTGGTATGGCGATACTGTCTATGACAGGCTTGGGCAAAAAGAAAGGTGGAGATCGGCCTGATGGGGTACATACCGTGAATATGCGTCCACTCCTGCATATATTTCGATTCCGTACATACCTAATTTGTGATGTCCGTCAATAGACCATACATAGTTTGGCCCTGGGACAAAGTAACCCCCTTTTGGCATATGAGTCATATGCAGGCGACGATTTTGTACCCCAATAGGGTCAAGCTCATGCAGAGTGCGGAACATTCTGTCCCTTGCAACTGGGATACCACATTGACGTCGCCTTTGATATGTATATTGTTGACCATATAGTGTAGTTTGGCCCTTTTCTGGCTCATTCTGGATGGTTTGTCGCATGATCTCATTATGAACGGCAAATTCCGTAGGATGAAAGCGCTGTCTCATGCCCACGGCCAGTCTTAACCGCTTTAGTCTGGCTGGAATTAGTATTCATGTATGGTATTCTGGCTGATTCGGAAGTAGACAAAGAATGTCGAGAAACTAGAATCCCCGAATCTAGAGGATGAACCTGCACTGAGAATGGAAATGGAATGTCCTTCCTTATGCAAGAAGCCAAGAATCTCGGAATCATTAAGTCCCATCTCATAGAAGAGGACCCAGAGGCGAGTTGGTAGAGTAGAACTAAATTGGCACTGATTGTATTTGATAAAATCCCATTTCTGAAACCACCGCTGCAGTGTACGTAGGCTTGGTAGCAGAGGAATACTTATCCCACTATTAGAGCTACTACTAGATAGGCTGGTTAAATATTGGTGAATGAGGTGATGTGTCTCGCTGGCTGTACGATTCTCATAAATATACCAAAACCACAGGAGCTCCTTAAATGCCTCCATTCTAATCACATACTAGTTTAGTATACTAAAATGGACAGTGAATAAAGTCAGAAGAGGCAAAACTCTTACCAGGATAATTGAGCTTAGAAAGCTTAGTTGAATAATTGTCGTATATCAGTTTTTTAAAGGAATTTTGATTGCAAGAGAAGAGCAATAGATGTGTGTGAAAAGAATTCTCATCTCAGAGGAAGAATAACTTGAGCATATTTTCCTGTCTCATATAGATATTGCTCTATTTTCTGACTTACTTTATCTGTATTCAACCAGATTATCATATGCTATTTGCCTTCTACTCACTTTACCAATCCAGGACTATCGTACCTCTTGGATTTCAATTCGTTTATGTTTAAATAGTTTTAGATTTCATATTCTATTAGGATTCTCTAATGTCAGGTTTAGCAAAAAAACAGAATCAAGGGCAGAATCGACCTCCGGCTTCAACATAATGGGATTGCCCCGCACGTTACGAAACTTTCCACCGCCATCAAGATGGCCGTGCCTTATGTTCTTTTTGTAACCGCTGGAACCCAGCCCCTTTTCCAGATGGCACCTATCCTAAAGGAGCAGCCCGACCTAGTACTCTGATTATAAACCTTTCCCACTGTCTCTTTAAGTAATCTTATTCAGCAGGCGGTCACTAATTTTCAGGATTCATAGGCTTCGATTTTGGGTATCCCGTTAAACTCCCCTAATTCACAGATTGGAGAAGTATTATTGTCACAATTTCAGCTTCCTTTGTGTCCGGCTAGTCAAATACAATCATCTATCTTGGCTCCAATACCTCAAACCCCATATATCCCTAGTACAAGCTTTACACCCGCTATTCCTATTGATCCGCAGATATTGAATATTCAACCAACGTTCCCTCCCATACATAGTATATACCCTTATCTTCTTCATTAGCCTAATAAACTAGAGTAATAGTAACAACAAAGACAGAATCCTATCCCCAACCATTAGCCTCTTTTGCAATTCAATCACGCAATCAATTTCCTAATTTGAAAGCGAATGTCATGGTAGTGGAGCGAGCTCGAATTCCTTCCCGTGTGGTAAAGGATCGTAGTGGCAAAGGCAACAACTATATCTTCCATGTTTTATGAATGTAAGCTGACCAGGTCATATTATTCTAGTAGCTGCTCCTTCCGTAGGTCAGAAGCTTACCCTCGAACAGAATTTACAAATCATATGTGGCCCCGGTCCTCAGCACCACGATTTTCTTACCCAACAGCCACATATTAAATACAAGGTATTTACTATCGTAGAGGAACAGAAGTGGAGACCATCGGATGGAATTTTGCAAGAATCAATTAGGGGTCCTGAAGATACTAGTTTGGAGTGGCCGGACTTTCTATGCTTTCGAGTCTTAGAGGATACTACACCTTTTCACAATTGGAAAAATCTATATCAAGTTCAGCGAAATGGCAAGCGGCCTATTATGCGAGACTGTTATGTTACTGCTGGCTGGGATAACCGTTCCAAATTACCCCTCTGGCTCCCCCGCAGCGCTCAAGATCCTGGGACTTTACAAGCACTTATTCAAACCTGGTTTCCTACGATCAAGGATAAACTTACTATTATTTTTGAGTATATTGATATGGATATCAAAGCTTCTGCACGCTTGTCACCTGATATCCCCATCCTCAAAAGTCCAGCTAATCCTGAAGTAGGTGATAGTCTAAGTTTATCTCAACTTGATTCTTCTAGAAGTGGCCAATTTTCTTCCTCGCCACCGATTTTAACCACAATACCAACCCAAGCTATAAGGCAGCAAAAAGGAGAACATAATTTAATGGCATTGGATCATGGGGAGTTCACTGGTCATAGCCATAGACTATGTTCTGAGTCGAGTTTAATCTCTTTGCGAGAATTGATAAGCCAAGGACAGAGAAAAAAGCAGAGCATCCATCGTCTATACTAGATATTGACCCAGTTTCTACGACTATTGATGAGCCTGTATTCTACGAACCTGATAATATATCGGAAAACCCTGCCTCTTGTCCACCCGGTACTCCATCCCTTCCCCAATCCCGATTAAACAATCCATTTACAACAGTGGCGGCCGATTCGTCTCCCCTGTCTGAGGTTCTGAATTTTCAAACACCGAGTTCTACTCATCCTCAAGACTTATCTCACCTGTCTTTCCTTGGTATTCCTCTCATTCCTTTTCATCATTATTGTCAATTACCCTTTCTCTAATTCTTTTTTTATAGACTCTATTCAAAATCCGCATATAGTAAATAAATCCAAAGCGAACTAGGCTTAGCCCACCATCTAATATAAAATTTCTAGATCTCTAATAATTCGGAAACAATTACCCTGGCAACTCCGGCGGAGCTGCGACAATCCAAGGTATTATTCATTACTATTTTTCTGGTATTATTTTAGCAGGAGCAACCAATTCAGTAATGTTACCCGATAGAGGAATCACACACAAGTTGCAAGTTCTTCACCACTCCAAACTCCACCAACTCTACAATTACCTATCATTCACAGGGTATTACGGCCTCAGATGGGACGCGAACAGGCACCCAAGCGAGTTCAGTCACAGTCACGAAAGCCATCCGACACCCACAATATTTGAAATCCACCTCCGCTTCTATTCTAGTGTCCGTTCATTTTTTTCACTTTTTCTAGTTACTTATCGTTTATTCTCTGATATATTTTCACCCCCTGTACTGCTTCTCCGTATACTTATTTCTCCTACACTAGGTATTTTTTGTATCCTTACCTTTCCTGTGGTATTAGCCCAAGATTTACACTCCTTTTCCCCCTGTGTCTTGGTCACCTGTCTGAACACCATAACTTCTCACTCTTAGTACTTGTTATACAGTACCCTTCCTACAAATTAAATTTGACCTACCTTTGTTGTTTTTAACGCTTATTCTATTATTTGAAATTATTCACTATAAATTGCTGTCTTAGGTGTAGTTTTAGTCAGTGCTCTGAACTGCTTTGGAGCCTTACAGGCAATACTATAGAGTGTGGTGAAAGCCAGATTGAGACTAAAGCGAAACTGAAGCAAAGGAGCCAACAAGAGTGCACGAAAAAGGCTGATTCGCCACAGTTTAAACAAATTGGTGGCGGTCGTTGGGAAGGTTCAAGTAAATCGCCACTAGCTCCAATCCACCCTTCACCGGATTCTACGGTATCAGGGGACTGTAGGGCTTGGGGAAGGATGAAGAGGTGAAGACATAGCCAACAGGTATTACCAAATACCGGAGGGACTGTGACGACAGAGGTGTGAGGGTGACCTCAAGGGCACGGCTGACAATGGGTAATAACTGCTCAAGGTGGGTAATAACGGCCGGGGGTGTGTGAGAACTGCTGGAGCTCGGTAAGAACTGCCAGGGACTGCCGACAACATATGAGTGATAAATGATGATGCCTTATAACGGAGATAAATAAATTCTATTCCCACAAGAAAAAGAAGAAAGCATCATACACCAGAGATCACGCTTAGCCTTGCACGATTTGTAACACCACCATTTTTCTTTTTTCCTCCTTTCCCTCTTTTCTTTTTGTCGTTCGCTTATCCAAAAACCCAAAATCAATGTTGGAGTTCTGTGGCGGTTTGGGTCCTTATAGACCGCCGTAAAAGTGGGTTGGCCATAACCGAAACCACTATCGAGGGCATCTTTTACCGACGCACGAATAGTCCGGTGCTCGGAGTGCCCTTGCCTTTCTATTTTCAACTTAAATGACGGCATCACCTACACTAGAGCCGGAAGAGCCAGTATTAGGTTTCCTTGACACTTTATCGCAACTATTAGGGAGAGCGCTATATTGTTGAGCAGTCTTTTGGCGAGCGGCCCGGAGATGCCGACCACACTGCTCCCCCCGAAATGTGCTATCACGGTGGTGAGCATGTAGTGGCACTCAGACAGCTGCCACCGTAAATGAACACTAGTTTCCGGATAAACGCTGGTATATCTTTCTGCTTGTTTCTTGGCTGGTATTTTTCATGCCATCAAGCCGATCGCCAGAGGAATAATACTAATGAGTGGTATGAAAGGCCCGCCCGCAGGACCCCCTCCCACGTTCTGTCAAAAAAAAAGACTCTTTATACACAGTTTGTTGGATTTTTGACTGCTCATCACGTGCATATATTCCCATGCGGACAGGATCCGAAACGCAACTACTATTATCCGTTACGTACCATTACTCTAACATTGTTCCACCACTGTTAGCTCATTACGTTACAACCTCCGACTACGATTCCGCATAGTTAATGCAACGACATCAAACACCAATCATACGACACTGAAACAGGAACACTCACGATACCCGAACCTTATCCTCGGCTTGACACCCAACCTGCGGCTGGCCGCACTACCATTATCTGGGAAATTCTGCTGGAACCTCGGACCAGATTCACAAAGGTGCATGCCGAAACTACTAAGTGGGAGAAAAAGAGAAGTAGGATTGTGCATGCGCAGGAAGCATGACACGGAGGATGGCTAGGATATAACGAAGCCTGTTTTTCCCATTATTTGTTAACTATCAGTTTATTGCACTTCGTTCCTGTCTGTCTGTTTTATCTTATTCTTTACTTCCGTTCGATTGCATTCCGCTTGTTCTTTCTTTTGATAAGTTCTTCGAGTTCTTCATCACATTCTTTTATATCCGCTATATACAATCAATTTGCGTCAAATCCGTATCTGAACTCTGAATTCGCTGTGCGAGAACCTTGTTGCTAAAATAGTTTATCTATGGAAACAGTGCCGGGAGAGAAAAGGAAGAGAAAGCGGCGCGAGAGAGAAAAAAGGGGAAATGGAGGGACTCTGGACCGGGGGAAAATTAGATACAATCAGATGAGGACTTCAAACCATAAACCTGACCTCCCTACAATAACAAAATGGGTTTACCTCGCTAACCAGACCACCCTGTGCTTTGTAGACAGGGAATCATGAAACCTGTTCGCCCGACTAAGCTAGACAGGGCATCTCCGGGGCCAACCTTGATAGCATCACATATTACTATTGCAACGACGACAACAGATAATAGCCAATTTATACACGTCTTAATTTACCACAGACTCCGGGAATTCAAGATCCCAATACTTTGTACTGTACTTCTCATACCGGTCCGTAATTCGGATATTCCTACCATTCCTCCACTTCAAGCTTTTTAGCGTTCCGGCGACCACGATCATCACCGGAGTAACATTCACACCAAGACCAACCACTTCCGTTACGACCGCGGTTTGCTCCGGGCAACCTGGGGGTTTAGACGGATGTGATAACATGCATTTGAATGCCTCGTCTACTGTACCAGGGATGATTTCCTAGAGCACTTCCATGTGCAGCGTGCTAGGGGGGGGTGGGAGGAATATGATGGAGCCTAAAGAAAGCACAAACGAAGGAAGGAATAAAAGTGCGATCGCAATAGGCTCAAGCGCAGCGGAACATAAAGGAACGATGGAATAGTTCACTACTCTCTCCGCTAGCTAAGGATAGACTAGGAGATATATATCTTGATCTAACTAACAAAATCGCTAAACTCCTAAACTCAGCAAAGTCTAAGAAATACACTAAGCTAACAAAACTTAAACTTCTAGCTATCTCAACTAATCTAGAACCACCTCGAAAACCTCATGGCGATCCTCCGTGATCGGTAAAGCCCATGCCCTACCAGCGTTCCTGCTCCCGTATCCGTAGGGATAAAAGGCTTGAAAGAGCCACAAAGAAACAAAATGCCCGATGCCTAATCCCCAATGACCATGAGATCAACAAAACCAAAAACTAATACCCTATGTCTAGCGGGATAGGATATGAAAACAACAACAACCCACTTCTAAGTACTTAGCCGTATGCCGTATATGAAATTCAACAGAATAGAGGTGATTTCTACGAGGCGGTGTCTCCTAGCTCAAATGGCACTGTAGGTTGCCGCTTGGCGAGCCTTTAGCAGCGCTCCTACCGTTTGATGGCCCCATCTAGCGGCGGACGCGAGCGGTGTTTGACCGTGATTATCTGGCTTGTTGGGGTTAACCTCCTCTCGTCTGAGCAGCATTTTCACTGCCCCGTCATGCCCATGCCTGGTGGCGTACGAGAGCGGTGTTCGGCCATATTTATCTGGCATGTCGGGGTCGATCTCCGCCTGCCCAAGCAGTATTCCCACCACTAGCTCATGTCCATTCCATGCAGCAAGCGTGAGCGGTGTTTGACCGGCATTATCTGGCTTGTTGGGATCAACCCCTTCCCACCCGAGCAGTAATTTTACCACTTTCTCACGTCCACTCGAAGCAGCATACCAAAGCGGAGTTCTGCCGCAAATATCAGGCTCTGCAGGGTTGACCTCTTGCCACCAAAGCAGTACTTTTACTACTCCATCATGTCCATACTGAGCAGCATAGGAGAGCGGTGTTCGGTTACCCTTATCCGCCTTATCGGGGCTGGCTCCTCCCCGTTGGAGTAGTGTTTTCACCACTTTCACCTGTGCATTCGAGGCGGCGTGCGAGAGCGGTGTTCGGCCGTATTTATCTATCTTGTTGGGGTTGACCTTCCCGCACCCAAGCAGTATTTGTACCACTCCCTCACGTCCATTCCGAGCCGCAGATGCGAGCGGCGTTTGGCCGTTATTGTCTGGCTTGTCGGGGCTGATCATTTCCTGCCCAAGTAGTATTATTACTACATTCTCGTGTCCTCTGTCAGCAGCATGCCAGAGCGGTGTTCTGCCGTATTTATCTGAATTTTCAGGATTGATCACTTCGTGCCCGACAAGCATTTTCACCACTACCCAATGCCCATTGCGAGCAGCCCATGAAAGTGGTGTATGCCCCCAGGAATCTCTTGGGTCGATACCATAGCATTCCATCCTTATCAAAACATCTACTAGCTCAGCAATTCCGAAGAACGATACACAGTGCAGTCCACTAAACGACAAACTCGCACTTGAGAAATCATGGTATCCTGCTTTCTCTAAAAGCGGTTTGGTCGATATGTGGCCATCATAATCCCGAAATAGCTCTAGGGCAAGTGAGCTTGCGTGGTCCGAAAGGTCCCTTTTTGCATGCACTCCCCAGTATACGGAAGAATATTCTAGGAAGGGTATTTTGGGTATGCCGAGCGAGGTATAGGCTGAGGGGGCCTTGACCTGCTTGGAGTTTAGATAGGTCAAGCAGACCTCGGCCATTGTCGAGTGAGGTCTGCTGAAAATATCGGGACGGGCAGAAAAATATTCTTTCAGGGTAGAGTGGATAAGTCGCACAGTTGGTGCCTCCCCATCCATTGTAATAAGCCCTTGGCAGCAGCTCATCAATGTTGAAATCGAAGGGACGTTGCCGGGATTGATTTCTGTCGAGCCTAGCTCGACTGCTAGAGCATGGCAGAGGTCATCCGCTCCGAGCGGTTTTTCCGCATGACTGATCCACATCAACGCTGCCACCCCGAGTCTCGATTTGCTACCACCCTGGGCCATCATACGTTCAATCGTCGCACCGTAAGTACCTTCCAACCCTAATCTCTCGGCAATGTTCTTAAGTCTTTCTCGTCTCTGATATATTGTCGATTCTCGCAAAATTGCGTCAATATTTAGGGAAACGAGCAGGAATCTAAGCAAATTAATTAGCGGTAATTCAGGACAGGTTTCCTAGCGCCATGGTACTACGCACATTTCCGGTATATTTTTGGGAATCTCCTCCAGAATGTCCGCCTCCAAACTCTCATCCATCGCATCCTGTGTTTCGTCCTCGCCCAGCCTAGCATGAATGTATGTGATAATATCCCCTCTGATGGGGCCTACAGATACACTTGCCACTTGTCCACCAAGGCGCTTTTCGACATCTGCTCGAATATAAGGCCTTCCGGTCGCGAATATTCGAGTGCGCGGGGACTTTTCGAGGATTTCTTTGAGCGAGCCAAGGAGCTTGGCCCGTTGCACTCCCACGCATTCGTCCAGGCCATCAATGCACATAAAGGTAGGTTGTACGGAGGTGATGGCCTGTAGCATCTTCACAATGTCAACGAGTTGCAGTCTGCATCCGCCCATGGTCTTTTCATGCTCCTGGAAGGCCCGCCATATTTCTTCCGAGATCCGCCCCATCCCACCAACAGCCTGTCTTAGCAATGAACCTAACACACCCGCCGCGGACTGCTCCTCCCGCGCCGCGAAGTCAAGGTAAAAACCTGTGATGACAGTATTTTGTCCTCTAGCTTCATTGCTCAATTTATCCACCACCAGAGAACTGACATCCAGGCTTGTTAGCACTGACTCTCTCTTCTCTCTTACGAGAATGATCCTTGTTACCTGATAAATGTCTTGCCTACCCCCGGATTTCCATAGCAAAACAATACTGCACGATCACCCTCCCCTTCTCCTCTCCGGTCATGCCACCTCCTGAATGCTTCAGTTTGCAGAAACCATTCTCCCACATTGCCGACGCGGCGATTTTGAATGTGGTGATGTCGCACCTGTGGCTCCAGGGGTGATAACCAATCTAGGATTTGAGACCGATCATCGGAAATGGTAATGTTGTGCGATATATTAGTATTATAAGAGTTCGTGGTATTGAGGCAGTTGGAACTGCGATCGAAGGTATATTGAAACATCTTCTGGTCTTTTCTGCTCGCGCTATGGTAGGGGTAGAGTAATTGAGTATAGTCAGTCAGTGGTATCCCTAGAAGCGCAAGAGAAGCGGGGTCTATCTAAAGAAAGTGGAAGTCAGATCATAAACAAACAAACACCACGGATACTCGTACCACTACATACTCAAGTCCGGGTACATAAGGAAACTGTGGTTAGACAACCCAACCCTGTGGACCTAATATTACACACGTCTTAGGCAACAAGTATCTGGAAATACGAGTGGTGAATTGTGATACGCACAGATTATTTGCTATATACTTTGCGAACCCCTGCTTCCGAATACCTCTTTCTTGGGATAAGTATATGTAGCTATTCTTCAGCATTTCCGGATAGCATACAATCCACACCTTTTTTTTGTTGCTGCCTAGTGTGCATGGGTTTCAAAAAATTTGGTTTCAAGATACACGGTCTGGCACCAAGCTATTGAACGGTTATTTAAGGTTAATAATCATACAAATATGCCCCTCTCTATTTGGGTTAATTGTTCCCTACCCTGGTAATATGTTAGGATCTCCTGTCCAATACCAGAGGCGCTCTCCCAGTAGTCTTTACAAGATGCACTCAAAGCATTCTCCGATGATGGCTACTAAATACTCCACCCCCCGGAAGCCATTTCGCACAGACCTTCTTCCCGGGTCACGGAAGGGCTAATAGGCCTCCATAAAATGTTCTTCCTTTTTCTGTCACTCAATCCACCTTTCCCTATGCCTTCACTGGCATGTAAGAAACCGCAGTACTAAGATGGCAGATAAACTAACTGGAGTTGCGGCTGGAAAGCCCCACCCAAGGCCTCCAATATTGTGGAGATCTCCCTCACACTAATAGAGTTTTCTATAAAGGCACCTCGGTAATCCTATTTCCCCACTGGTGTCGAAACAGTTGAATACTGTGCGCATCGGACAGGGGAGGACTAAAGTATAATAGGTCACCGCATCGGCAATCGTGCATCATATCTCTATAAACCCCAAGGAAAGGCAAGTCGGGCACAGGGGAAACCCCTACCAGAGGTGGCATTTGCAGGTGTGCAGCTAGCTAGTCTTGGGGAATTGGTCGCTCTGGGGGTGTCACCGCCTTGGATCCCGGGCCCAGCCTTGATCGAGCCTGGTCGCAGGCTCCGCAAGTGAGCTTGCAAAACGCCACATAGCCCCGCACTCATCCTTGATAGGTAACATTACCTTCGCCACAGATATGCTGACCAGGAATCTAATTCTGTTCATACTATAGTCTATCATCTCACCCTATCAGTTGCTGGAATTGGCTTATAGTGATTGATGAGTACGCAACGCTACCGTGCCGTCTATCCATACTAAATATGTTGATGGTTTTCTCTCGGTTGGGTGTATTAGATGTTGCTCTGAAGCCGCGGTTGGGTGAGGGACAAGAGTCGAGAGTATTCCTGGGGGACCGCGATCCAGATCCAATCACATCCCGCTACTCCCTGTGGCTCAGAACCAGGCACCCCGATGAGGCCTGCGGGTGCTCTAACACCTCCAAATTGTCTTAAAATTTCACTTGTTGAACCGGAAAAAGGGCCCCGTATTCTTATGATCCTGTAAAAACGGAAACATTGGGAATCCTGCTAGGACGTTAGAACTTCCCCTCCTGATAAGGTTTGTTGTATTTTTTCATTTTCCTCGTCTCCAGTGAGGGCTGAAAGAGAATACTCTCGCTGTGTTTTCGCTCCCGATCCAAAGAGGGGAATTCTGGACGTCCTAGCACCATTCCCAATTATTTCGGTTTTTACGGTTCCCAGGGAACCCCCTCTTGTGTCTGGAACGTTAGTCCGCTGAGCCGGATGCTACTCGAGTACCTTAAGGACTCGAATAATTGGACCATGTGCTATATAGTTCGAAATTTCCTGCGATGGAAAAGGGATGAAAACCACACCCGAAATGTGCGGATCTTTCTTAGAGAGACAACTCTAACGTCCTAGCACATGGTCCAATTACTGGATGCCAGTGTTCTGAAAACGCCCCGAATGTATCGCCTATGTACTTGAGTATTCCCGCATCGCGAGATTCTAGCACTGCGAGTACGAGTACAGAAAGGAACCATGAAAAAAATCTAGACTAATCAGACTACAAAAAACTTGCCAGTACCCCCGACCCCAGTGCAGATGGTATTGTTCTAGATTATCAGGTACCAGCCAAAAGGGGAAAAAACAATACCTGCACTTATCCTGTTTTTGTGATATGTCCCAAATCTTCAACGTAAACAACCGGTAGATGTCGGCATCGTGAATTAAACACTTCTCGTATTGGTGGGTAGCACAACCTTGAAGGCACCTGGCCCTTATTATAACCTCTTTGAGTAATTATTTTGTATTCCCCAAGTCATCCCTCATTAAATATTCGGGGCATTCGAGTTTTTACAGCATTGCAACTGCTAGGGACTGTGTTGCAGAAGGGAGGGGAGCCGGGGTAGGAATGGACTTAAAATAACAACTAATACGGTAGGTAAATTCATGGGGGGGCACAGGGAGCCGCCATTGGAGGAGGAGATAAGGAAGCGCAGCTAGGATAAGAACCATGACAGACAATACAATTGCTTTTATTGTATCTTTGACCTATCAATCCCGTATGGTAACTTCTAGTCCTTATCGCTAGTGCCTGTAACGGTAGTCTTGCTGATGCTAAGCCATTACTCACTCAGCGATATTGTGGGGTAGAATGATGCTCGGCTCGTGTATGCGTAATTGCCTGAAGTTTGTGAAACGACTACTATTGCATATAGGCAAAAATGTTCCCAGAGCCTCAAGATTTTTTCCATATGCAGTAGCAGTCGTTTCACAAACATCAGGCAATTACAAGTTCCTGAGTAGCCACACACGTGAAACACAGTAACACAGGCCACGGCTGGGGTTGAAAGAGAGTTGTACCCCTACCCCTGCTGTAGGCCTAAAACCAACAAGCGCGAGACAGTATGACCAATGTCAAAATTGACCTCAAAGATCGCCTCGCCCACCACCCATTGCTGCTCAATGTCATTCCACCGCTACCCTATTTGGCGGACGTGGCAAGTGACACGTGGAGGGCCTTAGATGGTGCTACCGCGTGGTAAACTCAGACGTGCACTAGCGCAGTATTATCAAAAAACGGCTCAGGCGTACCGAACGGTAAGGCATTTATTAGGTAAAGGGGATTCTCCTCCGGGGGGGGCGGGTCCGTGCTAACAAACTACTCGTACAGTGGCAGTTTGCTAGTAGTAGACAGGGGATGTGATTAGACCGGAGGACAGGACGCCGTCGTTACATGTTTTCACTCCGACTTTGCTGCGCCAAAGGGCCAGTCGGCAGCGCGTTAGGTTTATTGCTGAAACAAGTGGTCGGTGGAATGGAGAGGATTCCTGAAGTATTACTGAGGGGCTCCAAGTTGAAAATCACCACCCATCACTCCATGCTAAAGAGTACTTCCTTTGTACCTTTCCTATATTGTCACTCGTTAGTTGCTAGTTTCTTCTGTCACTCATCAATCAAAGAGGAGTAACGGGTATTCCTGGCTGGTGTACTCGAGCAATATATATGGGGATTCGCATACATAGCCGAAAACGATCGGAGGGCAAAGCATAGGATGGATCCCAATATTGGGGGCCAAAGAGACTGGAACTCCTTCATTTATGAGCATCTCCGGAAGGATTTCCGCGAGCGGGGAAGTCTAGGGAAGATCTTTGTATTTTTTATATAAACCTCTGTTCCGCTATAGACAGGAAGGATAAGTAAGCAAGTTACGAATCCAGAGAAACACATAGGCTCCCCCTTTGACTTCACTCTTTTTCATTCCCCCTCTCCCGTACGCTAGTTTTTCCTCAATCAACACGGCACAAAAACAATTCCAAGAGCAAAAAAATGTTATTGGCAGACGCAAACCGCAACTCGCCGATAATCCGGGGATCCTATAGGCCGTCGCCTCCTCACACACGCACGCTTATTTGTATTGTGCTGTGGACGAACGCACGGGAGTCAAACGATTTGGGCTCCTTGATCCGCCTGATCAAATTCCCAGAAGGTCACAACAGACTCGAATATTCGTTACCGGGAGGCCCCACATCCGGGTTGAGGTGGAAAAATGTTTTGCCGCGCGAGTGGTAAGTTTACCCCTAGTCCCTACCAAGGGCGGCATCGCTAGATACCACTATGCTAGACCTAGACTGGCTGGGAATGAAATGCCAGATGCCATAGGTGAGGGTCTGGGGTCAGAGATTTTGCGGTGGACTCCTGAAAATATATTGGAAATTTGAGTTTGGGGGGAGGGGTTATGCTACATATCGTCAGTTAATAGATATATTTAGGTTTCTATTCGTTCCTTAAATACCAAGCAGCTCCTGCAGGAATCGACAATGTATCGGAGACGAGAACTACTCAGAAAAATAACGGAAGAATTAGGGCTAGGGGATGCCTATGGTGCGGTTGGAGTACGGATAAAGGCACAGAGTGGGGGTAAATCGCCACTCGGAATGGAAGCTTTAATGTGGACAGGGAGTAATCAACTGTGTGACAGATCCACCTTACTCTCAAAGTGTCTTTTTCCTCCTCTCCCGATGTTTCCGGCAGACCTCACTTGACAATGGCAGAGATATGCTTGATCTACCTAAATTCCCAAAATATCAAAGCTCTTTCAGCCGACCCCTCCCCCGCCATTCCTGATACACCTTTCCTAGAATATTCTTCACTGTACTTGGGAGCCCGTGCGGAAAGGACCTCACCAATCACCCAAGATCACTCGCCCCCGAACTGTTTTGTGATTATGACGGCCACCTATCTACCAAACGGATTTCAGAGAAAACAGGGTTTCTGGATCTTGAGACCCCCGGTATGAGTTTCCGATTCACTGTGCCACACTGGGCATCGTTCTTCCGAATTGTTGAGGTAGATCCTTTGGTGGGGGTTGAATAGCGACAGGTGGAAGTCACCCCCGACAAGCCAAATAATTATGGTGGAACAACGCTCTTGTATGCCACTTAGAATGAATATGAAGGGGTGGCGAAATTGGTCTCGAGCGAGAACTGGTCAACCCCGACAAGCCACTTAATTACAGTCAAGCGCCGCTCTCGTATGCTTCTCGGGATAGACGGGAGGGGGTAGTGAAACAACCACCGAGGCGGGGAGAGGTCAACCCCGGCCAACCGAGTGGTTGCGGCAAAACACCTCTTCCCTATGCTACTCAAGATAGGCATGAGGTAGTGATGAATATACTACTCGGGCGGGTAAATGTCGATCCCGACAAGCCAGGCCAGACACAGTTATCGTGCGCTGCTTCTAATTGACTGGAGGGAGTGGTGAGAATACTACTCCCGCGGGAAGAGGCCAACCCTGTCAGGGCAGATAATTATAACCTAGCTTCGCGTTTGCTGCTAGGTGTTTCTATAAGCGAGTTGTAGCGCTGCTACAGTCTGGCGAGGCATGTAACCAATTGCCAGATCCGAGATCCAGAGCACACCCGTGTTGACATCACCGTCATTCCTTCTTTTTCGGTGAATGCTGCCCCTGGAATTTGTCCTTGGACATAGATCGTTCCAGGAAACCCCATGGGATGTGATGGAATTCAATTATGCTACCGCATCCGTCTGAGACATCACATGGAACTCTCCCGAGTGATGGTTTATGCGTCTTTATCCTCAAAGTACTGTACCATAGAGTCTGGTTGGTGAGGTAAAGCAGCTCTCTTATTCTGTGCAGGTTTGCTTTATTTCTCTCCACCTTCACCCCAATATGTTATTGTTATGAGGTGCCTATTGGGAAGAGACAGGCGAATGGGAGGACCTGGGAGTGAAGTCAAGGAGAAAACGTGTGGATTCTTCGGATTGTCATCTTGCTTGCGTCTTCTTTCTATTATTATCGCAGAGGAGGTTTATGTAGACAATATAAAGATGTTCCCCAACTTCCTCACTCGCTGAAATCCTCCCAGAGATGGTAATACAGCAGCGGAGTCCGGTCGTTTCTTGTGCAGCATGCCGATCCACCCTCCGCTTTGCTTGCCGATCATCTCCGGCCATATATGGGAATACTCATATATTGTATACAAACTAGGTACAGTGTTCCCAACCGTCCCGTCCGGACGCCAGGGCCCTGGCGTCCTATAGTCCCGTCCGTCCCGGGCAGGGTGGGTAAGGACGGCCAGGCACGGCGTCCGTCTTTTGTAAACACCGCAGGACTGTAGGTTGACGGGCGGGCCCTGCAGTCTTTTTTGGAAATGGTAACTTCTGGTAGGTACCTACCGTCCTGAGTAAGGACGGGCGTCACCTCTAAGTTACCTACCGTCCTGCATAATGACGGGCGTCACCTCTAGGTTACCTACCGTCCTGCATAAT
>Ga0307517_10006400_pt1 | contig 17446 bp, 23 predicted proteins | sample 23_EM_MG_FD_194515 | JGI IMG/M metagenome (GOLD analysis project Ga0307517, IMG submission 194515) | Populus trichocarpa ectomycorrhiza microbial communities from riparian zone in the Pacific Northwest, United States - 23_EM | ecosystem: Host-associated > Plants > Roots > Unclassified | place...
AAGCCACGGAGGCAGTGCTATACCACGACTAGGCGTAACCGAGGAGAGGCCGAACGATCGGAGGGGGAGAGGAGCGAGCGGAGCCACCGAGCAGAGGGGATGCCAGCCAACGATGATGAGCAGTAGGATGCCAGCCGGTGAGTAGCAGTAGGGTGCCAGCCGGTGGGGGGTGAGCAGTAGGGTGCCAGCCGGGGAGTTGAAGTAGCAGTAAGGTGCCAGCTTATCGGGCAGTACGGTGCCAGCGGACGGAACCGGGAGAGGGGTAGAGGAAGGATCGCGAGCGGGCTAGCCACAACCGACTAACGGGCCATAGCAAGGGCTTTTGGGGCGACAGCGAGACCGAGCAGGACCGCGAAGTTACTAACCAAAGCTTTCCCCATCAGAGGTACAAGCCCAGCAGAACCGAAGCCTTACTTTGACCGAGAGTCCGACACCGTAACGCCGACCGTGAGCGAAGCGAGAAGCTTTCCGACCGTGCAAAATGCTAAGCGAGGTGCAAAGCAAGTGCGGGGTAAGGGGGAGGACCGAACATCATGAGCGGGAGTCAACGACGAACAGGAACGAGAACCCCAAGGAGGGGAGGCCGAGGCCACAGGGGAGGAGGGTAGATGGCTTAACGTCAACTCCTAGGCAGTAGCCATTATGGGAGAAGAGAGGTGGGTGGGGGATAGTGACGATGATTTCCCGTGGTGTTGAGATTTCAATCGCCGGAGGTGGAGGAGAGATGGTTCGTGGCCTATCTCTTGGTCGGAACCAAGTGCCTTTTATAGGCATCTTCCCACAACCCTAATCCTGGTGACTCATCACCTCGCGTAACATAACCCCTATGACTCATAATGAGTCATAGTGTGAAATCCATCAGCTGACTCGTATGAGTCAACTGCGCACAGCCCTTTTCATCAATCCCAACCCATTAACCCGATCATGCGCTCGAATGAGTCGCATGCATGAAACCCATGACTCGTAATATGAGTCATGTGCGAAAGTCATTACATCATATGACATCACCATCGTGAGTTATGAAACCATTAACCAATCATAATCAACCAATGACTCGCAAATGCGCAGTCATGTAAAAGCTATGAGTCAAAGCGACGTCATAGTGCAAAACCCACATACCTTATGACTAATAAGTATTAGTCATGTGAAATCAACCTTGCTTAGTCACGATTTGTGACATAGAGCTCTTTGAAGTTGTCTAACTTCAAAGAGCTCTATTTCACTCAGTTTTGGTCCGATTTGGACAATTCCTTTTTTTAATTAGCGGTTAATAACCTGCTCTTGGCGCCCCGTTTGCCAGAAACGGGGCCCTGTAACAAACACTATAAACGGGCGAAGTTGATCTTGGGATTTGTCGAACTCCGGTCATTTGGGGATCGATTCTCACTTACGGGGTCGTTTGCCTGCTGGCGGAGCAGTTACCCCTGCGTTTGCAAGTGCAGTAGTTGCAGTTGTCAAGGCAGTGTTCGTGTTAGTTAACACAGTATTAAGGGTAACTATGGTGGCTCTATCGCCCTCTCCTAGGTCAGTCTCCATGGCTCTGTACCAAGCCTCATGGGCTTCTCCTTCTGGAAGCCAAGCATCGTGTTCTTCCGTAAGTTCATCTCGTTCTTGGGCAAGCGTCTCCCTTTCGTTGGTCAAATTTTGAACCCGTTGTTGTAACTGTTGGAAGCGAGGGTTATGTTCAGGCAGTGCAGGGGTGCCTTGTCTGGAAAAGGGAGGGAGTGGAGGGAGCCTTTTGAGTGAAATGGCGAGTTCGCGCGTGGTGTGAAGGTGTTGTCTAACGCGGTCTTCAGATAGTTGATTAACCTTAGTATTCATTATGGGACGGGGCTGGGCTGGTTTTCACCTGCCAGGTTCGGCCCTCACATGGGGCCGAGGGGGCTATTTTTCTGCTAATCCCCGCCCCGCCCCTGTCTGGGGCCCACCCGCCCTCATTCCCTGGATGGGCCCCTGTTTGTTACCACCTATTTTTAACGGGGACGCGTCTGGGGTATGGGTGGGGCAGGGGCCTAAGCGCGGACAGGAATAGGGAATGCTGAAAAAGACACCCCGCTCGAGGCTGTTGAGCGGGGCGGGGCGGGGAACAGTGTTGGGGGCCGTGTTTACCGGGGCCCTGTCTGCCCTGTAACGAACTCTAATTAAACTGTATATTACTAACGGCCCACAATTCAGTCAAGGCAGTTAACTTGGTGGTCGGGAGTTCGATGCGTCCAGACATCGAGTTGTGTGGGTTGGATCCTTGTTAGACTCTACCTTGTGTAATGGGGTCTTGGCACCGGACGTTAGTCCAAGGCACCCTACGACAGGAAGGTCCTGAACGATGACAGTCATTTAGCGTGAGGATTCGGAGATAACAATCTCAGGTCAAGGCTGAACGCGTAAGGGCAGATCAGGATCAGGGTTGGTGGGTTCTTGGCGTGGATCTTGGATATCAGAATAGATGACATTATATTCTGAAGTACTGGAGTGGTGAAAGAAATACCAGGTAGTGTAAAGAATCAAGGAAATAGGGGCCTTTTTTTATCTTTTTTCTTTTTTCTTTATATCATGTATTCGTTGCTTAAGGTACAAGAAACTGCATGGAGTGGTAGCTATGGCGAAAACAAAAGCTATAAACAATCCAACAGTGACCTGGTCATGGGACAAACAAATACCCCCTACCCGTAGGCAAGCAATCAAACATGAAAACTAGAAAACCGTACTCCCAAGACCCTATGGTATGGGCCAAACCGCCCATTAGCCACCAGCCTAAACTAATGGGGAGGAAAGCATAGGAAAGCCAAACACGAAGAAAACCAACATAAAGATGTACAGGAGCAAAGAAACCCTCATCGGCAAAAGATTTATTGCTCTTTCTGTGCGTCAGACGCATAGAACGCACAGGACGTAAACTCCCATTCTGGATGCGACGTCGATCCGACGCCGCGTCCAGGAGCTTCGCTCAACGTCCCGTTGCATCCTGACAAGTCCTGAAACGCACCCTACGTCCTGTGCGTCCTGATGCCTTCCGACACTAGCCTATCATGTCCTGACCTCTTCCGACGCTCGGGTATAATGTCCTGACACCTCCTGACGCTAAGCCATCGTGTCCTGACCACTTCCGACGCTAGGCCATCGTGTCCTGACGCCATCCTAGCGTCTATTGTATGCACCTTCCCCGTTCCGATACCTATACCCTCCGCACTATTTACCTGATCCTTCCAGATGCCGGTTACTTCTTGTCCCGCCTTCCAGACTCACGATACTCCCGCCCTCCATCCGCACGCGCTGATCACATCGCCACTATTCTGGACCTCTTCCTCACACTCTCCGATGTTTTAGATTCAAGTTTGTTTTCCCAAAATTATCCTGATATTGCTCATAATTTATTGCAGTCATCCCGACACCCTATACTACAGTATCTACTATGATACTATGTCACTATTGCATATGACCTTTATTACCCCCGCTTCTGCGTGTCCCATCACTAGAAAAAAGATTAAATCTACCTACACGTAACACCTCCCCTTAAGCACCCTCCGTAGTATTCGCACCATCCTGCCAGCCACTGGTTTCCTCCAGCGCCCCCAATGCACCTGGCCCAGCTTCTCCGCTCTGGCAATACTCCAGGCTGAGCGATAAGCGATTGCTCATTTGAGAGTCGACGGCCCCCCCTGCGTTGTCAAGACTCCCATGATTCGACCCATCCGAATCCAGAAACTTTAGCTCCCAGTCAATTGACGTTTGACTGGGATCCAGTGATGTTTCCGTCTCCTGCGACCGATTTTGACTATCCTTGAGCCCCCCCAGGCCGCCGACGTGGGTGTCAATCGGCATCTGTCTCGGTAGGGCAGGATCTCCTGGAGTCTGGTTGCCTAGCTGACACTTCAGTTCTGCATAAACGGCGTCGTTTTCCTCCGAGAAGCCCTCTCTCCTCTCCTGCCGGATGCTATGCTGTTTCTCGAGCCTCACTGCGATCTTCTGACGAAGGTTTAATATAAACATGTCCTGCGTCACCTGGGCGAACCCCCGCTACGTGTTCTTCTGCCGGATAAAAAGATCTTGCATTTTTCACCATTAGTGGACTCGGTTATCAAAAAACAGGCAATGATTCGGACTCTCCCACCTCCAACTACTTCAGGATTGAAGTTGGAGGGTTTCTTATATATCCCGGTTTGCAATGCCCGTAGTGAATGGCACAGTATTGCACATGTCAGACAGCCAATCGTACCGTTTATGCACTTCAGAAACTTAGGGTTCAGCATGCCTTGCATTTTGATTTCATCGAAATAGTGGCCGTATATAGCGTCCGCAATCTGGTGGGCAAGGAACCTGAAGGTTAAGTCCTACATGCGTTCCGCGATTAGTCATGTCCGCCCCAGTCCAATGGCTGGAACCAACCTCATATCCATGGGGTGGGCACATGAACCTGTCCTGTTCTAGCAGATAATCAACCCTGCGCGCCATGGCGGTAGGATTATCTGGCGGCAGATCGTATAGCTGTCTGATATTATGCTTCACATGATATAAGAATTGGGCTCTCACTACAGTATGTTTTTGACGGAGCTGTCACAGTCACTGACCGTCTCTACATCGTATCACCTCCGGCTGAGTCAACTTACCTGCTTCACACTCTCCTCCGATGGCTCAATATTCCCAGCATCCGATATCGTCTCCAGCGCCTTTCCCCATATTGTGTATATCTGAGATGTCAAAGCAACCGGGTTCGGCCGTGGGTTATCAAAAGGTGTGTACCGGAGCATCAGCGCCATCGCCTGCACTCATATGGTCCCCTCAGCCCCTGTAACGGTATTTCGCTGTGACCCTGTTTCCGGCCTGGGCCGTTCAGGTCGTGGGATACCCGGTTCACCTACCGGACTCGAGGATCTGACACCAGATGTAGTACCACTATGGGTGGCCAGTGGAGACGAATATCCCACGCGGGATGACAGAAAGGTCGGCGGACTGTAGGCTCTACCACGGATTATGCGTCTATGATTTGCTGGTGTCCGTCTAACGAGAGGTACCTCCTGTGATCCGGAGGTGGTTGAGATTTGCACCATGGGTCGTTGACCCTTTCCCTGTCTGCGAGACGCCTGCCACCTATGATGCCGTCCGTATGTTGTTTCCTCGGAAATGTCGGATGCCTCAACATCGATCTCAGTCTCTGATCCAGTTTCATCTGCATTGCATGGGTTTTGGTACTCATTACTGCTATCATTGCTTAAATGAACAGTTTCCAAATGCCCTTGCCCGTCAGGCTCCGCCTCGGGTTCAATATTCGCCCTGGTTTGTATTGTCGTTCTTCGCGCACGCTTGAGCGGTCTTGCTACAACCCCGGTCTCACTCGGACGTGGTGATTGGCTTGGACGCCACGGCTGGTGGGTTGAGAGCGTCTGGGAGCTGCCTGATTTGGCCGCCTGCATTCCCGATCCGGATCCAATAGGGTCGGGTACAACGTCGCGCCTACCCGCGTTCCTATTCAAGTTGCCAACTCGTGGTGCTGGCTGACTGGATGCCATGGTACCCGGTACGACGTTGCGTCTACGCCCATTCAGATTACCAACTCGAGGTGTTGGCTGACTTGATCCCATAGTTTCTGGTACAACATCGCATCTACGCTCGATCCGATTGCCTGCTCTATTGGTCGGCTGACTCCGTGAATTTGTCTGTCGTTGCCGATGCATTGTAGAATACTGGATAATCAGATGTTTGCCAAAATATAACTCTGATTTTTGGAAGGGAAGAAAATAGTTCAACCTATATCGAGTCTTGTGAAGAGGAGGAGTTTGCGTGATTTTCTTGTTTTCGATAGTATTTTCCTTTTTTTGTAAAATCCTCTGTGTTTATTTCGTATTTAACTACAGGAAAACTCCGGCATCCACCCTTAAGTATGGCCTAGAAAAACCTTAATATAACAAAAAAAACTCCATCACCATCTTCTTGACAAATAAAAGTGTAGAATCTAAGTCTACGTAATAACTATAACAAAAATAATAATTATCAAGTGGTCATTTCCTCCTCGTCTCCGTCTGATCTCCTCTCTTCAGGCTTCTTAGGGTGGGAGGGGCAACTTGGGGTATGGGCGTCGTGTGGGGCATTGCAATTCACACACCTGAGTACGGTAGGGTTGCATGGACGGCCGCGGATACGACACGTAGCGGTGGGACAGGTATGGCCCCCAGTAGGGTGTGGAGAAGCACACCACCTGCATGAAGCCAGGTTGGTGCATTTATTGTTATGGTGTCCATAGCCGTGGCAGTTGGAACACTGGGTGTGGGAATTGAAACGCAACCGGCGTTCAGTCCTATAAGTTGTTGAAAAGGCAGCCAAGCGTTTGCCGACGTAGTCTGCTGCTCTGGGGCCTGTAATGTTGATCACGACTGTAGAGGCGGATTTGCCGGCCCTGGCGTCGTTAGTGGTAAGCCATCTGGGTTGTTCAGTAAGTCATAGCCCGGTGTTGTTGGTAGTAAGTTCGTTGGAGATTTCGGCCAAGGTCTTCGAGGTGGGGATTCCGTGTACCAAAATGTGTGACACGGGGCGTCCAGGTGGACACTAATAGTACCCGGTATCAGGTGTAGAAACGTTCCCACCTTGCGGTTAAGCGAGGCGGCCTTGACAGATTCCATGGTAGTGAGGGTGACAGTGTTCCCCCGGAGAGAAACGGTCCGTACGTTGGTTGCAGCTAGCGCCTGGTTGATGTCATCTCTGAGGTCTAGGGCACTGGTGTCAAGCGGTTCGCCGTCTCGTTTGATGACGAGGCGGCGTTCCCTAGTAGTGAGCGCCTTCTTTGGTTAGGGTCTATTGGTGGTGGACTTTGTCGGGGCCTGAGCAGCCCTGGCAGCAATGGTGGTTTTTTCTTTCCTGCCCTTCCTGGCCACAGGCGCCCAGCTCTTGAGTTGGGCAACTACAGGAAGGGGAGGGGGGCGGATATTGGAAGTAGTAGCTGGAGAAGGAGCTACTGTGGGGAGTGGGAAGGGTATGGGGGTAGGGGTATCTGGCCGGGGGGTAGCCTCCTTGGTATTGGCTATTTCCTCCGTAAGGACTTCAATCTGTTCGCTAAGCCTATCGATAGCCGACCTGTAGTCTTTGTGGATCTGGTAGATTATTTCGATCATGACTACTGTATCTTTGTTGGCTGTTGTTGCCCCTATTTCCAGCTCTTGGTTGATCTTATGAAAAAGCTTCAAAAAGTATGCGCTAGGGGGGGCGTCTCTCAAGAATTGTTCATCGATATGTGGCAGGCTTGAGACTGTGGTGCTTCTTGGTCGCTTAAGCCCGGGGGGCCTTGTGGCATGAAAATTGGGGACAGGGTAGAAGCTCCTTCGTGGGTAGCACTCCGAGCACCTGCAGGTGGTGGCTTGGCATCCGTCTTCTTTCCTTTCCCCTTGCCTCGACGAGCCGAGCCACAAGGTGGGGCAGTGGGATCCATGTGATATTCGTGTAACCTGACAGGTCACGTTACGCGGAAATCTCGAGATAGTATACGTGGTGTTTCTGAAAGTGCAAATTGCACTTGGAGGGAAAATACAGGAGAGGAAGCATGTTCTTGTTTTCGATAGGACGCGTTAGATCTTATACGCTAGGACTTAGGGCGGGGTGCATCATACACTATCACTGGGTATTGAAAGCAGATATGCTCTTGCGAAAAATGCTTTTCTGAATATTCAACATTGTGTCCGTGGTCCTACTACACTCAGGACTCCTAGACTTCAAGACTCCTGGCTTAAAAATTTGGACAAAATGAGGGCGTTCGTAAGGCGGGGTACTAGCCACACAAGGTATCGCTTAGCGACAATAATTCTAGCAAGACATCGGCCACACCTAAAGCGGACGATAAATATGGAACCTTATCTCCAGCCGACCAATCAACACACATGAATGTAGAACGCACTGTAGTCGCTCAATGACCGCCCCCAGCACCTGGACAGTTCTGGTTTGATAAAGCGATGTGGGCCAAATCTAGTCAAGGTTAAACTTCAGCTAAGGGGAGGCTGGGAGTCTAAAAGGCAAGGGGAAAAGGGGATCAGGCACAAGAGATTGAAATAGCTAGTCATACAAGATGCTAACGCAAGGGCGCTCAATGGTACAATTAATATCCTATGCTAGCCAAGAAAATCCCGGGGTGAAAATTCAACATCTAAACTACGAAGCTTGCACAATCAGACAGGTAATGAAAAAGTAAAAGACAATCCACAGAACAAACAATCAGTTGCCGGCAACCCTGGTGCTTCGTCGACGGCCCTTTGGCGGCGTTTGGGTGTTTAGGCCCGCGGCTGTAGGGGCATCATGAGTGTTAGGAGCCGGGGATGGAGGAGGCCCAGGGGAGGTCGTGATATGCTGATCCAGGGCAGGGGACGGGGTTTGCGGTGCCGGCGGAACAGTCTCTGCATTTGGCGTACTGTGAGCCAATGGGATAAACTCAGCATTTGGTGTGATGGGAGCCGGCTCAATTGTCTCGGCATCGGGGATCGTGGGATGTGGCGCAACTGTGGGGCTGACGGGAGTGGGAGCGCTGATCGGACGCTAATCAAGCGTCCCAGAGAGTGCAGCAGGAGGACTATTGTGGGCGCCATTGTATACATCACTGTCGCTTCCTCTCCGGTTGGGATTTCTCAGCCAACCAGCCATCCATGGCGTCCCCTGGATCAGCTGTAGAACGGTTCTCTGCTGCTCGGAATCTGACGGCGCTGACCGCTGCGAGCGCGACGCTGGCACGGTGGGATTAGAGCCGGATGCCTCCTCCTCCACGTCGAATGGGAGAAACCTGGTGGCACCGGATTGCCTCGAGGGGCCAGGGGCGGCTGAATTGTTGTCCTATTTAGGCGGTTTAGTTATTGGGTCTTGTATTCTTCTTGATAGCTGAAACACAATAAACTTACGTCGATAACAATTGTCTGCCGCTCTCGGGGCATCTGAGTTCGCCCTCCGCCACATCCTCCTCGCTGTGGTCCTCCTCGCCGTCCGCCCCCTCGCTGTCCGCCCCCTCGTCGTCCTTGTCGTCGTCCATATCTTCCATTTCATCCCAGCGCTCTCCCGATTGCTGCCTCATACGCCTATTTCTCACCACGATGTGGTCGTCCTTGTCGTCCTTGTCGTACTTGTCGTCCTTGGCGTCCTATTGGATGCCCCCCCCTATATCTTCTGGCTGCCCGGAATGATCCCAGATGTTGTGGTCGAAAAATGGGTGTCGGCCCCAGACGGGCTCCGGCGTTGATCTGTCATCCCCTGCTTCCTCGAGGCATGACTCCAGAACCATGAGATCCAGAGAATGTTTGCCATCGTTAGCAAGGAGCCACGGCTGAAGGTCATCATCTTTGTGGAGGAAGATGAGGGCGTGGAGGGGGAGTGGGGCTGTAGGATCCAGACTTAGTGCGTTGCAACCCTCACAAGTTGCGCCGATGAGATCTCAAGGGCGACGAATCACCTCCTTAGCGCGTTGCACCTTTATCACGCCGAGCAGATTTTTTATACTTGGCGACTCGAGGACTCCCTAGGCTATTCCCTGATCAGAGCCATTCTGCCACCAGGGATGGCCAAGGAACGCATGCTCACCTTGAGGGGCACCCGTTCGGCGAACAATCTGGATCCTCATTGCCGTGGGGAATATGGGGAAGTCGAATTCGGCGATGCCACTGAAGATATCTATTACTACGGGGACCGCAGAACTTAGCGTGGATTGATCACTTACTCGGAGGTCCAGCAACCTCATCATAAGCCCGCTCTGCGTAGTCATGCTCCATTGCCGTCCGTAGTTTCTTAGCCGTGTCCTTAACCAAAATCCTCACTTGACGACTGACCTCCCTGCCGTCGTCAGCGGGCTGGTTTGTTTTTACAAATTCGATCTGCGATTTGACAGGTGGAAGAGAACTGGCAAAGTCAAGGATCACCATCAATTGATCGTCGGTTAGCCGTCCTGGATTGAACGCGCTGGACTTGATATAGCCCTTAACATCGCGACGCCATACGTCGTTGGCCCTAGTTTTGGTTCGAGTATTCTTGAATCCACACCAGCTTTTTGCATATGCTATGTCGCCATAGCCCCCACCGATTCATGTATTAGTTTAAAGGGTTCTTGGATATATGGGTAGGTTGTTGTTGACGTATGCAGACTCCACAATGGCCAGAACGAAATAGGGATTTTCACGTGATCCCGACGGCGCACTGTGACATGAATGACAACTGTGAGCCACACATCGGAGCATGTTTGAAGAATAACGGTGTCAATGGATCATTGGTTACCTTCTCTCCGCACTCCATCTGTGGGCGGCAGCACGCGGGGGAGCCCTGCGTTTACCGCCCCTGACTTCACTTTCGTCGTGCGGGACTGCCAGACGTCTACAACCCATCGTAATATTAATATCAAGTGCAGGTCAATGGTGGCACGGCGCGAACTTACTTTCCTAGGCTCACGGAGCTTGCTTGTTTATTCTTTGTCGCTGGTATGCCAGGCTGCCTGAAGTAATACGATATTAGTATTGCCCACGATTAAACGATGGGACGAAGTGAACTTACGCTGCCCTTTTGCCCGGGGCTCTTCGGGCCCTCTCGCGGGGAATTTCAACTACGAGAAGTGATCAAGGGGGGTGGGGGGTGAAGGATGTGAAGGAGGTGTGAAGGAAGTGAAGGAGGGCAGATGACGACCTTTATAGATGTCAGGAACGCTCGTGGTGCGTCGCAAAAAAAACCCCCCAGAGATCTGAGTTGTGTAAACATTAAACCCTACGATGTGATGCCCTCGTAGGGTTTGCACAACTCCGACGATCTCGCACCCAGCATTCAAATGAAGACCTATGTTTGTAAGCTCTAAATTTAGCTCTATAGATAATTCAAATTGATGCTTATCGTGTGTCTTCATTGACATATGAAATAAGCTTTTAAGGCTCTCCAGGGTCCGGACGCCGGGGGGTTGTTGTTCTGGAGATGCCAAGAGACGTCGGTGCCCTGGCTACAAGACATTGATGTCAATATCTTCGCGGAAGACCCCAGTATCCTGCGGCTTAAAAGATAAGATGCGATCATCCGCGAAGGTCAAGCGCTCACTCACTTGTTCGTGCGTGAGGCTGACATCAGCTCTCATCGACACTCATCGATACTCAGCGACTCTCATCGATACTCAGCGACTCTCAGTGACACTTCGACCTTGAGGAGGCTGCCAATACCACCATATTTCCCTGAAGAGTTTATATATCTAATCTATAAGCTTAAAATTCCAATCCGGAATACATGAAAGACTACGATAAACAAAACTATTAAAACAATGAATCTATTTAGACACCACAAGCAATCGGCCCACCGTCTGATCCATTACGTTTTGTGAACCCCCCCCGGCCATTGAACCCCCGCGAAGTCTCTTCGATACCTGTTCCTCACAATTGTCGCCCTTCGGATCCCCGCCAATGCGTACCTCTATGCCTTTCATGGACTCACGCTCCGACACTCCTAAGCGTGTTTTCTTGAATTTAGGAACGCCCAAATTTTCATCATCCCGAGCACCGCGCTTGAGAGTCTCGCTCCCGCGTATTAGACGCCCAAGTAGGTCAGAAGACATTTGGACATTCAGTCAGTTCAAAGATTTGACAGCGAGCGGGGTACGAGCAATGGTGGATTCAAGTGAATCGCCAACAGGGCGTGGCGGCATCGCGGGTCTGTCCTGACCCTTACGCCTGGTGTCCGCGACATCAGATCACGAGCCGGATGATCCTGGAAGGGAAACACTTGGGGCGTCTCCATCTTGGTGATCCCCTGATCGATTGGCGTTTCTGTAATCAAATCTGGGCGGTACATATGGAGCCCGGTAATGCATGTTCCCCATATGTCCTGCTGCAGAATTGGCCCAATCGGCGATGGCATCCTGATCGAGATATTGGTGTGCCCTTAACGATGGTGTCGCCAGTCGTGAGTCGCCCTCGTCGCGGTAACAATAGATCATGAGATAGAGTGGGTTATCGAGAACTGGATTCGACAGGAGCCAGGCTCTTACCATTTCATCGCTATTGATGAAAACATAATCAATGCAAGATATCCATTCGGAAGGAACCCTGCAGAGCCTTCGGCGGCCTTCTCCAGTGGCACCAAGTATATAGCAAATTCTGTCATTTGATACATTTCTCGAAATCATAGCTGACAGCCCCCGGATGTCATAGGAATCTAATTCGGCGAACTGGACTCCATTTATATAGGGGGGGACGACAATGCAGCATGTTATAGGCAGGGCTAAAATTTAAGTTCCCCCTCCATTCTGGTGTCTGACCCTGGCCGCGTCTGGAAGGCCAGGTCCAAACAATACGCACACCACGGGGCCTCCCAAATAGAGCACTCCAATCTAATAATCATCAGGCAGCAAGTAAAAACACAAAAGGCCCTAATTGTTATGAAAGAAACTAACCTGTTGGCATTGGGTCGGGAGCCCCGTAATTCCCACCCCTAGGAAGCACCCTTGGAGTCGGGGCATTGCTCCTTACCAGAGACGGAGTAGATATCTCTGTCGATGGGTCTGGCGTGTGCATCTGATAAATCGCAGGCACATCTGGTACGTTTGCGGCACTCTGAGCGTAATAGTTCCAGGAGGAGCATGTGGTAATGGATTAGGAAAAGCGTTATCGGCGGGAAGGGCAGGTGCGTTTTGACCCGGAAGAGCGTAATTCGCAGGAAGGCCCGGTATGTTTTGACTAGCAGGAGGGTAAATCGCAGGATGAGGAGTTACGTTTTGCCCCGGAGGGGGGTAATTCCCGTGATGATCAGGTATGTTTTGCGCCGGTACGCCTTGCGCCGCTACACCTTGCGCTGCTACACCTTGCGCCGCTACACCTTGCGCCGCTACACATTGTGCCGGCGGGAGGTAATTCCCATGATGAGCAGGTACGTTTTGCGCCTGAGGGGGGTAAGCCGGTGGAACGTTTTGGGGAACTGGACGTGGGTTTGGTACAGTTGTTGCGGGACCCCACTGGTCTGAGGCGTTGGGGGGTAGTAACCAATCGCTCAGCATGATCTGATCATAGAAGACTCCATTCTGGCCCAGTGGTGCCAGGCCTGTAGAACGATTCTTCACAGTGGTTCACAACTTCACCCCACAGTCCTTAACAAGTTGAACTACAGCCTCATCGATCTGGCCGATAACAGCCCTGTTATTCGCAGCCGCAGCTGTGCCAAGGCTGTCGCAGGCAGGACTCAGTGTCCTCATAACAGCGACGATTTGCTGGAAATGGTGGTCAGGGAATATAGGGATTTTCCTAAAGCCCCTTGCAACCTTCTGATCCTTCACCGCGTCCCACCATTCGCCATACAAGTGGTTGTCGTCGGGTAAGCCCCTTGATAACTTGTGATCAACAATCTTTCGATAATTGGGGCGTCTTGAACTTATATATCGTCTCAGAGATACCGGCGGCAGGTGATAGGTTTGGCCCGCCGGAGCCTGCAGGTTTCCCGCATTTGGTATATAGACGTACTCTACGTTATTATGTGCCATATAGCTAGACTTTTGGGTGTATAGGTTGCTGTCGGGGTGAAAATAGCCTGCGCTGTGAATTCGGTGGATATCGTGGACATTGTGAGTGTGAGCTAGTTCTGGGTATGAATTGTGTGGATTTCGTGGAAGTTGTAAATGTGTGTTGATTCCGGGTATGAATTTATTCGATCAGGATCAATGCTGATTATATATACAACTCTCAGTGGGTTAGCGCTTTGAATGCCTCTTGATTGTTTTGAAGAATTTGTCGTTCTGACACTAGCATAGCCAGAGCTTTATTGATTCATGTTTATGTTAGAAATGAAACATCCCCTCTGAAACATGACCATCGTGAAACATGAAGTTCGCCAAGCCGGTTCATGAAAGAAACCATAGCTGATACCACGTGACGTCTACATCTAGGGCGCTAAACCGGATTGACCTCTATTTACAGTTTAACGTTCAAAGCGTGCACGCCTCTTGAACCTATGTGCGATCCACACACATTAGGATCAACACTAAGCACTCCTGCGATGCCTAGCAAATGTCCATTCTGTCGACAAAAATACACCCAAGCAGCTGCATATGAGAAACATTTGCGAACTACCCACGCCAACGTGAACATTATCCTCGCCTCCACTACTATACGATATCCATCATCGGCCAGCCATGTTCTTGACATGCAAACCGACATCGTGGGGGAACGTCCAGATTCTGACTATGAATCTGATCCCGAGCCTACTGGACGCGAGCACGACGTATTGAGTGGTGATATTGTGTACGAGTCTGATACTGAAGTGCTTAATAATACTGCCTCTTTGTCCGGCGGCCAACAAATGCATTTTCCGTGAGCTGGAGAAGCAATTGGGGACGTGAACGGGTTCGAGCAAGAAATCAGTAATCTGTGCGATGACCCATGGGCACCATTCCCCAGCAGGCAAGGGTTCAGGCTTGACTCTTGGCTCCTTGAGAGTAAAGTACCGAAGTCACGAATCAACGAATACTTTGCGAGTGGCCTAGGCAATTCTGAGTCTGTCGGCTATGGCTCTATGCACACGCTCGAGAAGCACCTCCGGGAATTGGATCCGTACAGTCAATATCTGCAATGGTTTGCAGAACAGGTAGAGGACGGAAAGAGAACTTTATCATTCTTCTATCGCAACGTCCTAGATTGTGTCAGATATCTCCTTCGCCAGATAGCCTACCGAGATGACTTTGTTTAAGCGCCACGGCGTGAATACGATCATACAGGACAACGGCTATATGCCGAGATGCATACAGCAGACTGGTGGTGGGACATTTAAGTAGAGTTTCTCGATCCCCTTCCTGGGAGCGCTGACTAAGAGATTATAGGAGACACTTCCGTCTGGTGCAACTGTTGTTCCAATGATTGGGATGTCGGATCAGACGCATCTGAGCAACCATTCGGGTGACAAGAAGGCATGGCCGGTCTATTTGACTCTCGGAAATCTTGTAGCAACCCGGCGTAATAGACCCGGAGCCTTTGGAGTTCTCCTTCTTGCGCTATTGCCGGTTCCCCCCAAACTTACAAAGTCCTCCGCAGACCACTTGCAGAGGCAAATTAATGCCGACACAGTGCGAGGCATCTTCGAACTCCTGTTTGAGCCCTTGCAGAACGTGGCGCTGGAGGGCGTCTATATTGACTGTGCCGACGGGAAAGTGCGGAGATGCTTTCCAATATTGTCCGTGGGGATTGCGGACCATATGGAAAACGTTGCGATTCACAGGATAAAATCGAATGTTTGTACTAAATGCGAGGTGCTTCCAGGAGACTTAGGAACCGACGCCAACAGCCACCGGGCCTGAGATTATGCAAGATATGAACGTTGCGAGCGTGAATCTGCCCGTGACGACTCCCGCACCATGTTTGAAACTCTTGGTATCGATCTTGAGAAAAACGTGTTTCACAGGCTTCACCGGGTTTCAGCGCCTGGTCTGCACAAGCCAGATTTGCTTCATACAGTTTATCTTGGGTTATTCAAGCACTTGATGGACTGGATCTCGGGCTTTCTCAAGAAACACGCCTGGCTCCAGGCCTTTGACGACACCTGGAACGCGCAACCGCCATACCCGGGGGTTTTGTGCACAAAAAGGCCTGTCGCGAGGTCACGCAGTGGCAAGGAAATGAGATGAGGAACCTGGGCTGGTGTCTTTTGGGGGTTCTTGCCGTAGCACTGCGCCAGCCCGACAGCCGGCAAGTAATACCTTTCAAACATGCTCTAGACTGTGTCCGGGCACTGGTCGATTTCAATATGATGGGGCAATACCGAAGCCACACCCTCGAGACGATAGCCTATATGGAGCAATATCTCGACCGGTTTCACAGGATGAAAGATATCTTCTTGGAGTTTGGCGTTTCTAAACGAACACGGGCCAAGGTTGACAAGCAGCGGAAGGAGCTACAAAATCAGCGAGCCCAGAGCAACATGTGAGTTGCACCGTCCAAGCGGCGCCGGCGCCTCAAAGACGGTCGGCATGAGAAGAACGAGCTCTGTATGGATATGATCTATACGGAATCCCATTTCAACTTTGTTAAGATGCATCTGCTAAGTCACTTCTCTGATCATATACGCCAGTTTGGCAATATCCCAATGTATTCCACCGAGTTTGGAGAGCTCAGGCATATGGAACAGATCAAGGACGGATGGAGACGCTCAAATAAGAACGATGTCGAGCGACAAATTCTTCACAGCTACGGTCGTCAGCATGCAATCCGAATAAGACTTTTAAACCTGATTTCGCTCCGACCTCGCAGAGCCAATCCCTGTGACCACGTCCTGCGCTATTTAGATAAAACAACGGGTACGGTATCTACCCCGGCCCCTCGTGGAAGGATCTTGAAAGATCGTCGTGACGACGTGTCTGACGTCCTTGATTTTTGCACGCTGGTAGGAATCTCTCTTGACTGGATCTGTTTGGAATTGATTCGATACAGCCGACACAACCTGCGCACTGAACGCCGCCCTCCCGAAGAACCAGCAATACTCCAACTACTTCCTGTTGAACTACTAACGCCAACCGAAATCCCGGTTTTGGCATTCCAGGAAACCGATGTTTACGACATCCATCGGGCACGATGCACAGGAACTCACCGATTTCGGAATCAAGAAAGTCGGAAGGATTGGGTTTGGGTACAGGCCGGAAGCGAGGAGATGTATGGTGCGCTGAGGGGTCGTCTCCCGGCAAAGCTCGTTGCGCTCTTTAAAATCAGGGACTAGAGCCAAGACACTGTGCGGCGGTTGGCAGGCGTTCAGATGTTGAGCCCTGTGAACTCAGGCCGGCCCTCTGATATACACAGTCTTGTTACAGTTCAGCTGAGAGAAGATGCGCGAGAGTTTACATTGGTTGACATAGGGACAATTCTCAGCCTGGCTCATCTCATTCCAGAGGGAGACCGGCGCTGGCTCGTCAACAGCCGTATCGGCTTGAGGACGTTTAACGAGATTTATTAGTTATAGAAACGGGGGTCTGATGGATATGTGCTAAGGCATGTATCGGGTCCCATGGCAAGCTGTATATATAGTGTGTACTAGTATGAAGAAAATATATAATTAATACATGAGTTGAACGTGCCAGTGATGACTACTCTGGAGAGACGCCACAGGACGTTGGCGGGCGCAGGGCTGGCACAGGGTTCACGCCAGGAGACTAGGGGTAGGTGTATGATAATCCTGACGGGTTCCGGAAGGGGCTGGCGAATTGAAAGCGTCAGGACGCTAGGATATGGAGAACAGGCGGGACGTCAAGTCCGGATGCAGGGGAGTGTTGCTGCGCAACTCAGGACGCAATAGTGGCGTGCGGGCGTTGGGGACGGACTCAGGACGCACGGGAAGCGTACGGACGCTGGAACTGAACTCAGGACGCACAGGACGCAGAGGACGCACAGGACGCAGAGGACGCACAGGACGCAGAGGACGCACAGGACGCAGAGGACGCACAGGACGCAGAGGACGCACAGGACGCAGAGGACGCACAGGACGCAGAGGACGCACAGGA
>Ga0307517_10006401_pt1 | contig 17441 bp, 16 predicted proteins | sample 23_EM_MG_FD_194515 | JGI IMG/M metagenome (GOLD analysis project Ga0307517, IMG submission 194515) | Populus trichocarpa ectomycorrhiza microbial communities from riparian zone in the Pacific Northwest, United States - 23_EM | ecosystem: Host-associated > Plants > Roots > Unclassified | place...
GCTCCCTCTGATCCACTTTTTACTTTCTCAGGCCCAGATTAAGAATGAGAACGCAAGTCACCCACCTTGTCTCGCGCGTGTACGAATCGGATCCTAATCTCGGGCTTTTCGTTGGGAATGGCTGAGGACCGTTAGACTCCTGCAGACGGTGTTTCCCGCAGTTTCTTCCCTCCCTCTACCGTAATTGAACACCGCTGTATTATTTTACCCAAGAACCTCTCGACGCTCGTACCTTGACGTGGCGTGTGCATGCGAACGGTTGTGGCAAAGTTGGGCTCGTCGCCTAATCTCCGTCACCCATCCTGTCACCCTCCGATCGACCCGCATAAACGCTGTCCCCTAATACGAATCGAGGTGGCTGCAGTGTTCACTCCACGGCCTCCTGCCCGCCCGCCTTGGTGATCGCTAACCCAGTTGCTGAGGCGTCACCTTTCCTCCGGCCTGCAACAGCGGAACGGGCTCTGGTGTGCTAGCAAACCCGAGCCCCGTGACTATCATGATGATGATAAGTTACTCTGAGAATCGCGGTTTGAAATGAATGAAGTAGCAGTCGTACAGACAGGAAATACATTATTTACAGGACATCAATACCAGGTCCATAGATGGGGAGATGAAGCGTGATCACTCCAACGCCATGAACTAAATCGAAACGCGCAATACCCGCTATGAAAGAAACAAGAGGATGATAGGTTACCCGGTCATGGAATGAATCCCTGATCGAGGGATATCGAAGTTGATCGACGGGCAGCAAGCATCCTGGACACGCAGCTACGGACACGGGAGAGGAATTGCACACATAAACGTCGAGTGGGACTTTATGCCTGTCGATGGGAATTAGTGGACAGAAAAGGATGGTCAACCTGAGAGCCTCACGAAGTAGCATCTCAGCCGCTTCCATGTCAACCTCCAGCAATGCCCCTCGGAGTGTTCCGTATTGATCCTTCCTCCGCTGTATGTCACCTTCGTCGATATCTGGATCATGCTGTCGTAGGTGCTCCAAACCCGAATCCAACCGGCCCAGAATGTGATTCAGATGTCGGAGGAGATCCTCCCGGTGACGCCACATCTCGATCCCACCGAGGTCCTCCAGAATTGAGGCGCGCATCTCCTCAAGCCCTTCAAAGGGGAGTTCATCCCACTCTGACCAGACAAGAAGTAGGAATGACGTGAGGGTTTCGATGTCTCCGAGGGTTCGAATAATTTGAAAGACATCTCGGCTAGATGCCAGGCGACGTCCCCAGCACACAGGGGGGAGAGACGGACGCTTGTTCAACCACGACCACATGCCCACGGGTATGAATGATCGTACCGAGTCGTCGGATGCGACCTGTAATAGTGTGTCGACCAAGCTCATGCCGACCTCGTCTGTGTACGGGATTGCTGAGGCCGCCGCCGCAAACAGTTGGATCGAGTGTTCACTGGTTGAGGCCTTCCACCACTGCGAGTGAGGTGACGCGAGTATAGCCGCCTGCTTCAAGGATAAATGGCTCTCTTCGTTGAGCAACATGGGGATAAGTGGTCTGATGTGGTTCCACATGAATCCATGCTGCTTTGAGGATCTAACAGCGCGTAGGAAGGCACGAAGTGGCCCGTGTTGCCAGACTGCATATGGGAAGAACGCTGTGATAGCCTTGTACTTGGAGTGGATTTGATTCATGTTTGCGGCTTCAACCAGGGTTTCGAGTTTCTTGGATATCATGCTCAAAACCTCCCCCGGTTGCGAACTACTTTCGTGGTTAGGGAGGGTCCACAACTATTAGGGATCAACATACCTTCCCGAAGTTCCGGAATGTGGAACATCACACCCCAGGTCAATGGCGATGATTGTGAGGCCATCGGTGACGACTGAGGTCGGGGGGAGGTTGTGCGACAGGGAATGGGTCGCAAAGCGGAGAGCCCAACGAGGCACCTTCTCACCCTGCTTCCCCTTGCGTATGACCTGGGCTAGAGTATTTGCGAAGAAGACATGCTCCTGGGCGTGGGGCCCATAGTCCCTCCACGAGATGGTCCGTTTTTCTTGTCCGCTCACAAGCACAACGTGGATTACATTGATTACATGGTAGCAGAGGAGACCCTCGAAATTTGCGTCGGATGGAATAACTGCAACGTAGCGTTCACGTATGTCTTTAAGTGTCGCTGATCCTGAATCAACACCAGCAAGTGCACGCAGTAGACATAGAGAGGCCACTCTTGCACCCTGCTCTGATCCTGGGCGTTCCGTCACCCGACCACGATCCACGTTGACATAGCCGAGGAACGCATCCAAGTAAGTTACGGCCAACATGGGATTGGCCAGCTCAATCAAATCCCACAGTCTAAGGAACCGAGTGATGTCTGGTTGCCAATCGAGCTGCTGGGATTCGTTGAGAATCTCAATCCGAGTTGCCTGTAAGAAGAACGTGGCGATGGACACCCGGCTGCGCTGAACGGCGCTGGAGTCCCTACCAATACGTTCAAGCAACAGGTACATCTCAGACACGGGATCCATGGGATGGGTGCTAGTGAAGGGTCAGCGTGACAAGCCGTGCAGTTGGGTCGGGGATTCGCACCTCTTGCGCAAGTTCCTGACGCCACCATCTGACATGTTACATTCCAAGTCGATCGCGATGATCATCAGGCAATGCCTGATGGACAAAGGAGGAGACAGGGGATCCTGGGACAGGGAATGAATCACGAAGCGGAGAGCCCAATGCGGCACCTTCCCATGCTGTTCCCCCTTGCACACGACCCGGGCTAGAGCATTTGCGAAGAAGATATACTCCTGGGTGTGGGGTCTATAGTCCGTCCATGAGACAGTCCGTTTTTCCCGTCCGTCCGCAAGTACAGCATGGACTGCACTGATCGCATAGTAGCAGAGAAGACCTTCAAAATTTGCGTCGGGTGGAATAACTGCAACGTAGCGTTCACGTATGTCTTCGAGCACCGTCGACGTTGGATCAACGTCAGAGAGCGCACGCAGTAGACATAGGGAAGCCGCTCTTGCACCCTGCTCTGATCCTGGGCGTTCTGTCACCCGACCGTGATCCACGTTGACATAGCTGAGGAGCGCATCCAAGGAAGTTGTGGCCAGTGCGGGATTGGCCGGCTCGATCAAATCCCAGAGGCTAAGGAACCGTGTGATGTCTGGCTGCCAATCGAACTGCTGGGATTCGTTGAGAATTTCGATCCGAGTTGCCCATAAGATAAACGTGACAATGGACTTCTGGTTGCGTTGAACTACACCGGAGTTCCAACAGATCTGTTCGAGCCACAGGTATATCATGGACACGATATCCCCGAGATCGGTGCTAATGGAGAGTCAGCGTGACAAGCTGTGCAGTTGGACCAGGGACTCGCACCTATTGTCCAGGTTCTTGACATCACCCCCTGACATGCCATATTGCAAACTGATTGCGATGATCTTCAGACAATCAATGATGACCGAGGCTGGAGACGGGGGGTACTGGGACAAGGAATGAGTCACGAAGCAGAGAGCCCAACGAGGCACCCCCCACCACCATTCCCACCTGCATGCGACCCGGACGAGAGTATTTGCGAAGAAGATATACTCCTGGGTGTGGGGCTTATAGTTCATCCACGGGATTGTCCGTTTATACTGCCCGCTCACAAGTATAGTATGGATTGCATTGGTCGCATGGTAGCAGAGGAGGCGCTCAAAATCGGCGTTGGGTGGGATAACTGCAACGTAGCGTTCGCGTATGTCTTTGAGCACTGTTGATGTTGGATCGACATCAGAGAGTGCACGCAGTAGACATAGGGAGGCCGCTCTTGCACCCTGCTCTGACCCTGGGTATTCCGTCACCCGACCGTGATCCACGTTGACATAGCTCAGGAGCGCGTCCAAGGAAATAGCAGCCAGCGTTGGATGGATCCGGTCCCAGAGCCCAATAAATCGACTGGTGTCTGATTGACAATCGGACTGCTGGGGTTCGTTGAGCATTTCAATCCTCGTCGCCCATAGGAAGAACATTGCGATAGACTCCTGGCCGCACTGAATGGCGACGGAGTTCCCACCGATCTGTCCAAGCCGCAAGTATATCATGGACACGATATCCTCGAGACCGGTGCTAATGAAGGGTTAGCATGACAAGCCGTGTAGTTGGACTCAATGATTAATACCTCTTGTGCAGGTTCCCGACACCACTTTCCGATATGTCACATCCTAAGTCGATTGCGATGATCGTCAGGCAATCGATGGCAGCTGAGGCTGGAGAGAGGAGATCATGGGACAGGGAGTGAATCACAAAGCGAAGAGCCCAACGAGGCACCTTCCCATCCTGTTTTCCCTTGTGTGCGACCCGGGCTAGAGTGTTCGCGAAGAAGATATGCTCCTGGGTGTGGGGTTTATAGTCCATCCACGAGATGGTCTGTTTTTCCTGTCCGCCCACAAGTACAGCATGGACTGCATTGATCGCATGGTAGCAGAGGAGACCTTCGAAATTTGCGTCGGGTGGAATAACTGCAACGTAGCGTTCACGTATGTCTTCAAGCGCCGTTGATGTTGGATCGACATCAGAGAGTGCGTGCAGTAGACATAGGGAGGCCGCTCTTGCACCCTGCTCTGATCCTGGGCGTTCCGTCACCCGACCGTGATCCACGTTGACATAGCTGAGGAACGCATCCAAGTAAATTGCAGCCAGTGCGGGGTTGGCCAGGTGGAACAAGTCCCGGGGCCCAAAAAATCGGTGTCGAGCGACATCTGGTTGTCCATCGAACTCCTGAGGTTCGTTGAGAATTTCAATCCAAGTTGCCCATAGGAAGAACGTGGCAATGGACTTTTGGTTGTACTGAATGGCGTCGGAGTCTCTACCGATCTGTCCAAGCTGCAGGTATATCATAGACACGATATCCTCGAGACTGGTGCTGATGAAGGATCAGCGTGACAAGCTGTGCAGTTGGACCAGAAGTCTATACCTCTTGTGCAGGTTCCTGACATCACCCTCTGGTATGTCACATCCCAAGTTAATCGCGATGACTGTCAGGCAATCAATGATGGCTGAGGGCGGAGACAGGGGATCCTGGGACAGGGAGTGAGCCGCGAAGCGGAGAGCCCAACGAGGCACCTTGTGTGCAACCCGGGCTAGAGTATTTGCGAAAAAGATATACTCCTGGGTGTGGGGCTTATAGTCCATCCACGAGATGGTCTGTGTTTCCTGTGCATCAACAAGTGTAGCATGGATTGCGCTGATCGCATGGTAGCAGAGGAGACCTTCGAAATCGGCATGGGGCGGAATGACCGCATTGTAACGCTCACGTATGTCTACGAACGCAGCTGATCCTAAATTAGCACCAGCGAGTGCACGCAGTAGACATAGAGAGGCCGCTCTTATACCCTGCTCCGACCCCGGGCATTCCGTCACCCGACCGTGATCCACATCGAGGTAACTGAGGAGCACGTCCAAGTAAACTGGAGCCGGTGCAGGGTTGGTCAGGTGAATCCGGTCCCAGAGTTCAAGAAACCGGTGTCTGGTAATGTCCGATTGCCAACCGGGCCGCTGGGATTCGTTGAGAACTTCAATCCTCGTCGCCCATAAGAAGAAAGTGGCAATGGGCTTCCGGTTGGGCTGAATAGCATCGAAATTTTCGCCGATCTGTTCAAGTCGCAGATATATCATAGACACGACATTCTCGAGACGTGCGCTAATGAAGAGTCAACATAATAAGCTGTGCAATTGTACTAGGGATTCATACCTCTCGTCCAGATTCTTGAAATCGTCTTCTGATATATCACGTCCCAAGTTGATTGCGATGACAATGAGGCAATCAATGATGGCTGAGGTCGGAGGCAGGAGATCCTGGGACAGGGAATGAGCCGCGAAGCGGAGAGCCCAACGAGGCACCTTGTGTGCAACCCGGGCTAGAGTACTTGCGAAGAAGATGTACTCCTGGGTGTGGGACTTATAGTCCGTCCACGGGATGACCCGTGTTTCCTGTCCGCCCACGAGTGTAGCGTGGATTGCATTGATCGCATGGTAGCAGAGGAGGTCTTCGAAATCGGCGTGGGGCGGAATGACCGCATTGTAGCGCTCACGTATGTCTCTGAATGCCACTGATCCTGAATCAACACCAGCGAGTGCACGCAGTAGACATAGAGAGGCCGCTCTTGCACCCTGCTCCGACCCCGGGCATTCCGTCACCCGACTGTGATCTACATCGAGGTAACTGATGAGCGCATCCGAGTAAATTGCAGCCGGTGTGGGGTTGGTCAGGTGGATCCGGTCCCAGAGTCCAACAAACCGGTGTCGACTGGCATCCGACTGCCAACTAAACCGCCGGGATTCGTTGAGAATTTCAATCCTCGTCGCCCATAAGAAGAAAGTGGCAATGGGCTTCCGGTTGAGCTGAATAGCATCGAAATTTTCGCCGATCTGTTCAAGCCGCAGGTATATCATGGATACGATATTCTCGAGCTGCGCGCTAATGAAGAGTCAGCATGATAAACTGTACAATTGTGCCGGGGATTCATACCTCTTATCCAGGTTCCTGACATCATTCTCTGATATGTCACATCCCAGGTCGATTGCGACAACCATCAAGCAGTCGGCGACGACCGAGACAGGGGGCTCAGGATCCCATAACAGGGAGTGCAGCGAAAACCGGAGTACCCAGCGGGGGACCTTCCGACCTCCTAACCCAGGCCTTGTGTAACAATACCCAGCAATACTGGCCAAATACTGTGCGAGCAAAAGATTTCCCGGAGCAGAAGGATCGACACCTTTCCAACTGAGACCCTTTGCGTGATCACGCCGATGGAAGAAGTTGTGAACCACATGGATCGTGTGGCAGAAAGGGAGGCCCCTGAAATCGGCCGCAGGTGGAAAAATTCTGTTATACTGCTGGTCCATGTCTTTTAGGATATTTGATCTCGGGTCTTCTCTCAACAAGCGAGAAATGGCGTGGAGAAGGCACATGGCAGCCGTTGCCGCAAGCTGTTCACATCCTCGGATTACCGCCGCTCGGTCATCGGTAACGTGGAGACAACCAATGAAGACTTTGAAACAATCTGTGGCAATTACGGTTTTGAACCCAGAAAGCATGAGGATAGATGCAAGGAATTCGAGGGTCAGCTGGTTGATCCGCCGGTCCAGTGACGTTTGCAATATCCAAGAGATGCAGCGGAAGTCCAAACCCGTCGCCTCTCGATCCAGCGTCTGTTCAGGACCGGGGTGTGCCTCAGGGTGTTGCGCTGCTGGGCCTTTGACAGCAAAGAATATTGAGCGACTTGGAACCTTTTGCCACAGGTAGCGAAGAATCTGAGCACCGGGAGTCTGATATGGACAGCTCACAGAGGCCGCCCCCGCAACGATGACGAAGGCATAGAACATAACACCAAATACGGTGACGACAAGGATGACTGAGGCGACGGTCCTGTCAATTCCCCAAAGGTAGATGGAGAGGGCGCAACCGAGGAGCAGCAGGGCAAACTGCAACATCAACGGCAGCGACTCCATCACAGAGTCGAAATGCCAAGTGACAATGCCGTTGAGCTTCCTCTGTCGATTCTGGCTGCGCTCGATGGCCGACCCTCGCATGTTGACGGAAGCGTATCGGTTCAGCCATTGCTTGCCGAGCATGGCGAGGAAGGCGGAGAAGATGGACGCGGCGAGGCTGGCGTACAGCATCGTTTGCACCAGGACGATCGTCTGGAGAGGGCCAGGCCACTGTTGGAGCGCAGGAACGTTGCCATTGAAAGCGGTGTTGTTTATGTTGTAAATTAGGACGCGAAGGAGGGCATTCGTCTCGTCGTTGGGGTCTGGCTGGAGTCCGGAATTGACCTCGATGATGAATGCGGATGTGACGGCGGAGAACAGACCGGCCTGGGACTCTATTTAGAATACGTGCGACTGAACGGTGAGCACGACTCACGAATATGAGAGTGGTGTTGAGATCTTCGTCGTGTTTCTTCATGAATTCCTTGTCGTACTCCTCGGCCTCCTTTCGGTATTCTTCGTAGAATTGAGCACGAAGATCATCCTGGGTTGACTGTAAATCTCGCTTCTGGCTGCGCAAGGATTTAAGTGACGCTCTGGCGAGACACCAAACAAAGCTCACCTTTCCATCGGTTGACCACCCCGTCCTCCATTTCTCTCTCTCCTCGATTTTCCTCCAGGGTCCTGGCTTGAGTCGGAGATCAGGAAGCATCCGAGTTAGGCGAAGTTTAAATCGTACCCCGGCGCAGAGGGTCGCCCAGAACCTCCCAACTCGGTTAAATTCCGACGTTTCCTAGGTCTGAGGTCCACATATTCAGCAGGGAAATGGCGACTTGGTGCGTAACATAACGCACCGCTTTCGTTTCGTGTTCTTTCTGACTCTTGTGGATGGCTCCTCGGTGGGATTCGTCGGTTCTTCATCTTCACTTTCTCGACTGCGGACGCGGCTGCGAGTCAGGAAAAGACATCGCAAGATGATCGAAGATCCCACCCGTCTACTTTGACCTCCTCCAGGCTCGCCATATGGGTTGGGACGGGGGCGTGGGTTGGTGGGAGTTTGGCGACGAGGCTGCCGTACGGCAAACACGTTTCCGGATAGGTGTCCCTCAGGTTTGGCGTCAGTCACTGGCACGGAAGCATTCATGCATTTAATCTGGCACTGGTTCGGATCTTCAGCTTCAGATCCCAGGCTGCAGCAGGGATTTTGTTCTCCACCGGCTACCGTCCAATACCTCGCGTCCGATGCGCCCGTCAGCCGAAACATTTCGTTGTCAACGGATGAGTGATTTTACGCAGCGCCCTCCACAAGGGTGACTCCGAAGATAAGTCGCTCTCGCTGCCCCCGCCATCCCATACACACCGAAGTGCGCCTCGATTGATCCACGTTGTTTGGGATCATCTAGTACGCTGCCAACCACCTCGGATTGGGCCTCTGCCCTTTGGCACTACCGTGTGCAAATCGGATAAGTTGACATCTAGTTTTTTATCAGAGATGGGCTGAGGGTCGTCAGACTCCTGCAGGTGACGGCGTTCTTCGTAGTTCCTTTCCCTCGTCTACCATAATCAAACATCGCTGTATTACTTTGCCAAAGGATCTCTTGACATTCATACGAGTTGTCCGTAACAGAGTCAGACTGGTCTCCGTCTCCATCACCACATCCCGCCACATTCTCCCCTCCAATCGACCCCAGGACGCCCCATATCCCTGATCCACCGGGGTACCTCGTGACCAGGAGTCGAGACAACGCCTAGCAGTTGAAGAAAGCGGTGAACGGGCTCTACCATCTCAACAACAAGTCCGACCCTCAGCTCATCGCTCTTCATTCTTTCCGGCTCCAGGCTAACGTGTCCCTCCGCTTCCGCCTCCCATCAACGCGCCCATCCGCTCTATTCTTGTTTTTTTTTGACCCTTTGGCGATACACTCCACGTGGACGATCCACCGTTCAACCGGTTTCCTGGTATATAGCCCCTCAACCCCACGGCGACCGACCTCCAGATACCAATCAACGAAGAGTCAGTTTCGCGTCCACTCCTGTCCCGATGAAGGAAAATGTTTCTGAATGTGGTCTCCGTTCAGTTATTGAGTGTGCGAAAGGTTAGATGGTATCTGTGTTTTGTTTTTCGTATCAACGGCCGGAGAAGCCCAGAACGTATTCTTGGTGTGTAGTTGGTTTATTTGGATTGCGAATGATTAATGATCCCTAAACACCTTCGGTTTCGATGCTTGGTCCTTTCCATTGGTGCTTTAGGATTGTATCTCTCTGCCGGTTGGACAGACACAGCTGCTACTACCAGCCCGACGGATTCTACTTCCTTCGCCTTCCTCTGGGGAACTCACTGATAGGTGGAGAGTTGGTTCTGTACGTCCATCCCCAAACCAAGAAGACAAGGGAACCTCAGCCCTTGCCTTTGCAACCGTGCTTTTTCAATTCTACGGTACCTGTGTTTCAACCGCTTGGTGATCGATGACGGAACGTGATGACCCGGTCACCGAACGCTAAGTGGTATGATATATGCAGGTACATTCAACCTACTTGCACAACCTCGGACCTGACTAATATCCCCCACCCCCCTTTGTAGCGGTTGAAGCTCGGGGGCTGATGGACAGAGTGACTAGCCTATCACATCGTCCAACGTTTCTTCGTCTGTGCTGAAAAGGCTCGCCGTTGTTGCGCAGCCCACGGCCAAGCGCGCGTCGGCTGACCACGTGGATTGCCCAGGTTTTGGGGTATTGCGAACGTAGCCGTGGCGAACCCCTGTCGACCACCGACGAGGCCAATGCGGACGAGAACCGAAAGCAGACGGCCGATATCGGCGAATGGGACCAACATTTTATCACCATTGATCAGGAGATGTTTGAGATTATCCTGGCTGCAAACTACCTCGACGTCAAGTCTCTGCTATGCGTCGTTTCTCTCAGTACACGCGTTGCACTCGGTTTCCTGATACTCTTACGCAGCGATGTCGGGTGCAAGACTGTCGCCAATATGATCCCAGGAAAGTCCTTTGAAGAGGTTATGAAGCTCTTCAACATCGTTAATGGCTTCACTCCCGAGGGGAGGTACGTGGCCCAACATATCAGGAGATTTTCCAGATGTTGTCTCGCACGTGTGCGAATTGGATCATGATCTCGGGGTTTTCGTGAGGAATGGGCTGAGGAGCGTTGGACTATTGCAGACGGCATTCCCTCCCCGTCTACCGTAATTGAATGTCGTTGTATTGTTTTATTCAAGAATCTCTTGACGCTCATGCTTTGACGTGGGGTGTGCATATGGACGGTTTTGGCGAAGTTAGACTCGTCGCAGATCTCGCCTCCCTCTCCCTCCAACCGACCCGCAGAGGGAGTAACTGTCCTTACATAATACGGGTCGGGGTTACTACGGTGCTCACTCCAAGGCCGCCTGCCCGCCCATCTTGCCAATCGCTGGCTCAAACGTCGTCTTTCTTCGGCCCTGCAACAGCGGAATGGGCTCTGGTGATTGCCAACAAACTCAAGGAGCCCCGCTGAGATGGTGGCAAGTTACACTAAGAATCGCGGGTCGGAGCGAATGAAGTACCAGTTGTATAGACAGAGGAAATACATTATTTACAGGACATCGATACCAGGATTATATACGAGGAGGTAAAGGGTGACCACCCCAACGCTATGAATAGAACTAAACCGTACAAGGTCCGCTATGAAACAAGCAAGATTTCGAGGAGACCACCGACATAAACACAAACTGATATCGCGACAATAATCCTTGTTGGTTTGTCGCCAGCCGAGGTGGAAACAGTACAATGATCTGGGGGTGGCAAACAGGGGTTGAGGGAGGATGATAGGTTACCAGGTCATGGGGGTGAATACATGGTCGGGGGAGGAGGTATCCCGGACACGCACCTATGGACATGGGAGAGGAATCGCACACATAAATGTCGAGTAGGATTTTGTGCCTACCAATGAGAATTAGCAGGCAGGAAGAGGTGGTCAACCTGAGAAGCTCACGAATCTCCAGCAATGCCTCCCGGAGTGTTCCGTATTGATCCTTCCTCCCCTGGATATCACCTTCATCGATATCTGGATCATGCTGTTGCAGGTTCTCCAAACCCAAATCCAATTGGCCCAGGACGTGATCCAGATGTCGGAGGAGATCCTCCCGGTGGCACCACATCCCAATTTCACCAAGGTCCTCCCGGATCGCGGTGTGCATTTCCTGAAGGCCGTGAGAGTAGGGCCCGTTCCACTCCGACCAGATAAGGAGTAAGAATGACTTGAGAGTTTCGATATCTCTGAGGGCTCGAACGGTTCGAAAGGCGCTGGCGTGACCTGCCAGGTAACGTCCCCAGCACACAGGGGGGAGAGAAGGACGCTTGTTCAACCACGACCACATGTCGGGGGGTATTGACGATCGTAGCGAGGGGTTGAATGCAACCTGTAACACTGTGTCAACCACACTCGTGCCAACCTCGTCTGTGTATGGGATTTCCGAGATCGCAACCGCCAATGGTTGGATCAAATGTTTGCTGGCCGGGAAGTTCCACAACCACAAGTGAGGTGATGCGAGTATGGCGATCCGCTTTACGGAAACGTTGTTCTGTTCTTCGAGTAGCGTGACAACAAGCGGTCTGATGCGGTTCCACATGAATCCAAACTTCTTTGAAACCCTAACAGCACGTAGGAAGACGTCAAGCACCTTGTGTTGCCCATTCCTCTCTTGCAAGACTGCATACGCGAAGAATGCCGTGATAGGCTTGTGCTTCGAGCGAATTTGACTCAGGTCGGTGGCCTCAACCAACGTTTCAAGTTTCCCAAATATTAGGCTCGAAACCTCCGGTCGTGTACTACTTTCACGGTTAGAAATATCCGCAGCTCTCAGAGATCAACATACCTCCCGCTCAAACCCGAACTTCCGGCATGCGAAACATCGCACTCTAGGTCAATCGCAATGATTGTCAGGCAGTCGGTGATAACTGGGATCGGGGGTGGGGAGCCGTGGGATAGGGAATGGATCGCAAAGCGGAGGAGCCAACGAAGCACCTTCCCGTCCCGTTTCCACTTGTGCGCGACCTGGACTAAAGAATTCGCGAAGAATGCATGCTCGTCTGCGCGGGGCTCATAGTCCGTCCACTCGAAGAACCTTCTTAGCCGGCTGCCCACAAGTGTGGCATGGACAGCATTGATCGCGTGGTAGCAGTGGAGGCCTTTGAAGTCGGCGTCGGGTGGAATAGTTGCAGCGTAGCGTCGACGAATGTCTATAAGCAATGTTGACGTCGGATCGACACTGGAAAGCGCACGCAGTAGACATAGAGAGGCCGCCTTCGCACCCTGCTCTAATCCTGGGCGCTCCGTTACCCGACCGTGATCCACATCGACGTAGCTGAGGAGCACATCCAAGTAAGTTGAGGTTGGTGCGGAGTTGGTCAGGTGGATCCTGTCCCAGAGTTCAAAAAGCTGAGTGATGTCTGATTGCCGTTCGGATCGCTGGGATTCGTTGAGAATTTCGGCCCAAATCGCCCACAGGAAGAACGTGGCAATGGGCTTCCGGTTGAGCTGAATAGCATCTGGATATCCACCGATTTGTTCAAGCTGCAGGTATATCATAGACACAGTATTCCAGGAACGCACGCTGATGAGGGGTCAGCATGGTGAGCTGTGCAGCTGAACCGGACACGCATACCTCTCATCCAGCTTCCCGACATTACCCTCTGGTATCTCACATCCCAGGTCGATTGCGACGATCAATAAGCAATCGATGACGACTGGTGCTGGAGACGGGGGATCCTTTGACAGGGAATGAATCACGAAGCGGAGAATCCAGCGAGGTACCTTCCCATGCCGTCTCCCCTTGTGTGCGACCTGGACTAAAGCATTTGCAAAGAAGACGTGCTCCTGGGTACAGGGGTGATAGTCCGTCCACGAGAAGGACCATCCTTTCCGTCGGCCCACAAGTACAGCATGGATTGCGCTGATCGTGTGGTAGCAGGGGAGACCTTCGAAATCGGCGTCTGGTGGAACAACTGTAACGTAGCGTTTGCGTATGTTTTCAAACATCATCGATGTTTGATCGACGCCAGAGAGTACACGGAGTAGACACAGAGAGGCCGCTCTTGCACCCTGTTCTGATCCTGGGTATTCCGTGACCCGATCAGAATCCACATCGAAGTAGCTGAGAAGCGCGTCCAAGTAAATTGCGGCCGGTGCGGGGTTGGCCAGGTGGATCCGGTCCCAGAGTTCCAACAATCGGTATCGAGTGATGTCTGACTGCCAATCAAACCGCTGGGATTCATTGAGAATTTCAATCCTCATCGCCCACAAGAAGAATGTGGCAATGGACTTTCTGTTGAACTGAATGGCACCAGAATTTTCGCCGATCTCTTCAAGCCGCAGGTATATCATAGACACGATATCCTCGAGATGGATGCTTGTGAAGGGTCAGCGTGATAGGCTGTGCAGCTGGGCCAGGCATTCATACCTAATGTCCAGGCTCCTGACATCGCCCTCTGATATGTCACATCCCAAGTCGATTGCGACAACCGTCAAACAGTTGGTGATGATTGACACAGGGGGCTCGGGATCCCGTAACAGAGAGCGGAGCGAGTCACGGAGCGTCCGACGGGGTACCTTCTTCAGACCTCCTGATCCAATCCCCCGGTAATTTAACCAGGCGGCCATGGCACAATGATGTCCGAACAAGAGGTTCCTCGGGACAGAAGGTCCTGCATCGTTCCAACTGGGTCCCTTTGGGCGACCAAGTCGAGTAAGCAAGCCGTGGACCCCACAGATCATGTGACTGAGAGGGAAGCGCCTGGGATCAACCGCGGGTGGAAATATTCTGCCGTACTGCTGGTCCATGTCCGTTAGGATCTTTGATGTCGGGTCTACCCTCAACAAGTAAGAAATAGCGCCGAGAAGGCACGCGGCAGCCGTTGGCGCAAGCTTTTCACATCCTCGGATTACCACCATTCGATGATTGGTAACGCGAATACAGCTAATGAGGATTTTGAGGCAATCTAGAGCGATTATGACCTTGAACCCGGGGAGCATGAGGATTGACACAAGGAATTCGAGGGTCAACTGGTTGATGCGCCGGTCCAGCGATGTTTGCAGCATCCAGGAGATGCAGCGGAAGTCCAAAGCGCCGGTCGCCTCTTGATCCAACGTCTGTTCTAGATTGGGGTGCGTCTCAGGGCGTTGCGCCGCCGGGCCTTTGACAACAAAGAACGTTAAGCGACTTGAAGCCTGTTGCCACACGTAGCGGAGGATCTGAGCACCGGGAGTCTGATACGGACAGCTCACAGAGGCTGCCCCCGCAACGACGACGAAGGCAAAGAATATAACACCAAACGCGGTGACGGCAAGGATGACTGAGGCGACAATCTTGTCAATCCCCCAAAGGTAGATGGAGAGGGCACAACCGAGGAGCAGTAGGGCAAACTGCAACATCAGCGGCAACGACTCCATCACAGAGTCGAAATACCAGGTAACGATGCCGTTGAGCTTCCTCTGTCGATTCTGGCTGCGCTCGATGGCCGATCCTCGCATGTTGACCGAGGCATACCGGTTCAGCCACTGCTTGCCGAGCATGGCGAGGAAGGCGGATAAGATGGAAGCGGCGAGGCTGGCGTATAGCATTGTTTGGACCAGGACGATCGTCTTGGGAGGACCAGACCACTGTGGGAGCGCAGGAACGTTGCCATCGAAGGCGGTGCTGTTTATGTTGTAAATGAGGACGCGAAGAAGGGCATTCGTCTCGTCGTTGGGGTCTGACTTGAGTTCGGAGTTGACCTCGATGATGAATGCGGATGTGACGGCGGAGAACAGACCAGCCTGCGGCTCTAGTCAGAATACGTGCAACTGAACAGCATATACAACTCACGAATATGAGAGTGGTGTTGAGATCTTCGTCGTGTTTCTTCATGAATTCCTTGTCGTAATCCTCGGCCTCCTTTTGGTATTCTTCATAGAACCGAGTGCGAGGATCGTCCTGAGTTGACTGCGAATCTCGTTTCCGGCTGCACGGGGATTTAAGTGACGCCCCGGCGAGACGCGAAGCAGAGCTCACCGATCTATCGGTTGCCCATTTCTCTCGCTCCTCGACTTTCCTCCAGGGTCGTGACTGTGATTGAAGATCAGGAAGAATCCAACGTTCGGTGAGGTGTAAATCGCACCCCGATACAGAGGATCGCCCAGAACTTTCCGACGCGGTTGAATTTCGACGTTTCCTAGGACTGAGGTCCGCACATTCAGTAGGGAAATGGCAACTTGGTGTGCAACATAGCGTACCGCCTTCGTTCGTGCTCTTTCTGGCGCTCGTTGGTTCCTCGCCTTCGGTTTCTCGGCTGTGGGCGCGGGTGTGAATCAGGAAAAATCGTCATCAAATGCCAATCGAAGATCCCACCCGTCTACTTTGACCTCCTCCATGCCCGCCATAATGACTCTGGAGACCCTGATGTGCTTTTCTGGATGGGTGAGCGTTGGTGGTGGGGGTTTGATGGTGAGGCTGCCGTGCGGCAGACACGCTTCCGGATATGTGTCCCTCATGTTTGGCTTCAGTCACTGGCAGGGAAGCATTTATGCATTTAATCCGGCACTGGTTCGGATCTTCAGCTTCAGGCTGCAGTAACGGTTTTGTTCTCCACCGGCTACCGTCCAGTACCTCGCGCCCGATGCGCCCGTCAGCCGAAACGTTTCGTTGTCAACGGATAAGTGATTGTATGCAGCGCCCTCCTCAGGGGTGACCCATCTCGCTGCCCCCGCCATCCCATACACATCGAAGTGCGTCTCGATTGATCTATGTTGTTTGGGATCATCTACGCTGCCAACCACCTCGGAATGGGCCTGTGTCGTGTGGCCCCCTTACAGCGTACGCATACCCTGCCCTTTGGCACTACCGCGTGCAAATCGGATAAGTTGACATCTAGTTTTTTATCAGAGATGGGCTGAGGGTCGTCAGACTCCTGCAGGTGGCGACCGCGTTCTTCGTAGTTCCTTTCCCTCGTCTACCATAATCAAACATCGCTGTATTACTTTACCAAAGGATCTCTTGACATTCATACGAGTTGGCGTGATGTGTGGGCGTGATTGTCCGTAACAGAGTCAGACTGGTCTCCGTCTCCGTCACCACATTCCGCCACATTATCCCCTCCAATCGACTGGGGACCGGCAACCCTCTGCCAAAATTTGATCCCGCCCGGATTCTCCCACACACTCAAATCGTTCTGCATTCTCACGAAGTCTTTGACACCAGACTACCACGTACCGCAAACGATTTAGAAACATATATTACAAGGAGGCATATCAGACTTTAATCCCCTAACATGGTTCTGGGAGGAATTACGTTGAACGGTGGAAATCCGTGTTTTCTTCGGAATGTCCCCCCAAACTAGTGATCGAGGCAAGTGGAGAAACCCCCCAGAGAGGGGCGTCCAGACAAGACAAAGGACGAAAAAACGTCTACCTCGAGTTTTATGCGTGATTCCCCGGCGGTCTTGGGGAATGTGTTGAGGGGATGCTCGACGGCCGGGGGTATGATGTAATTCGACATCTATAACGTCCCGGCTGCTGAGAAAGGGCATATGTTTCGAAACCTCCGGGGTAAACGTTGTATGCGGAGTTTTGCCTTTCTGAAAAAATCACGTTAGGTAGGGATGCAATATCGTATTGTGTGTTATTTCCGTGCATCTAATCCGATGTTCCTACTCTGGACGCGGATTGAAAGAGTTGAGAAGAGCACACGATCGCCCCCGCTGTGAAGCAATTTGAGATGGTCACGGATACCCAAGGCGGGTTGCCGGTCCCCAAATCGACCCTAGGACGCCCCGTGTCCCTGATCTGCCGGGGTACCTCGTTCCCAGCAGTGCAGGCAACGCCCAATGGTTGAAGAAAGCGGCGAGCGAGCTCTGCTATCTCAACAAGCTCTCGTTCCTCTTCATCGTTCTCGGCTTCAGGCTAGTAACGTGCCTCTCCGCTTCCGCCTCTCACCCACGCGTCCATCCGCTTTATCCTCATTCATTGTCCCCTGAACGACATC
>Ga0307517_10006402_pt1 | contig 17441 bp, 20 predicted proteins | sample 23_EM_MG_FD_194515 | JGI IMG/M metagenome (GOLD analysis project Ga0307517, IMG submission 194515) | Populus trichocarpa ectomycorrhiza microbial communities from riparian zone in the Pacific Northwest, United States - 23_EM | ecosystem: Host-associated > Plants > Roots > Unclassified | place...
ACTGGCTTTGACAGAATCGCTGATTTGATGTCGTGATGAGTTCGGCAGAAGTGATAATCAAAGATCAGATTAGATCCGTACCCAAGCAAGAATTTCGTTCAATTCATTGATGACACTTAATATCCCACCTTTCATCAACTTGACTCTCGTCTTGTTCTTGTCGATGACAACCGCCTTTCCCGCAGACTTGAAAGTATTATCAAGTGATAATGCGATACCTGGGTCATTTTTGGGTGAGATTTAATTTCGCCATCACGCCATCAAAGGAATCTGTTGACTCGCGTTCACGAGTCTTGTTCACAAACTCCAGATAGATATCCGTGACCATCTCGTGAGTCATAGAATTATCATCATATCCATCCGGATTATCCCACCCTGAGAATTTCTGAAGCGCAAGAGGTTGGAACATGTTTGGTTGTCGTCCTCTGAATGCGGTGAGATACTCCAGCATCTGCTGATGGTACTCAAGCAGGTGCAATTCTGCAAGTAAAAGGTAAGTGTTCGAGTCATGATAGGGCTCCAAGTCAGGGAATATGCTAATTACTCACGTTTTATGTGCTCTTCTAGGCCTGCAGATGTTGACGATGGTCGCAACTCAATAACGAGGTCAAAAAGCTCATGCGTCACTGCAGAGCGGCTCATAAATAATGGAACAGTTCCTAAACCCATAAATGTAGTAAGCGATTGTGTTCTCGCTGGAAAGCTAAAACGGACTAACGGGGAATCCTCCAGTGTTCCCACTTTTCCCAAAAAATTTTGTTCGTGGTTGCAAAGCACGACCCCTTCTCATTCTGTCTTGGCCCACCTTTCCCATATGTTACTCGGCATGGCTTGCATCGGAGCTGGTACCCAAGAGCTCGTTCCTCTCGACGTACTCCATGAACATCACGAGCACCTGTTGCTGTCCACCCATCCCAGATGATATCTTTTGAATCGCATTGTGGACATTGTGACAATCCAAAACCGGAGTAATAGACAGGGTGAATAACTGTCAACGGCTTGATGTAAGCGGTATCTGGTACGATTTTCGGGGCGGCTTCACGCTTCATCATATGATAATACGAAGGTGGTAGGAAACGTGGGCCCCAGGTAGTGACGTTACACTGTTCATATCATATGATACAAGGGACGTACACAGTGTACCATATGATATGGGTTCAGGGAATTCCTTGAGCCATTGAATAATATAGCATCCGAGCATTGATTTTAAGGGACATACAGTGTGTCATATGATATGGGTTTAATGAATTCATTGAACCATTGAACAAAATACAGTGTAACGAATGATATGGATTCAGGGAATGCCACTTTTCCCTGCCACGGCTCCCTTTCCCGTGCCGCGCTCCCCTCTGTGTGCCCCGGCTCCCTTCTCTCTGCCCCGGCTCTCTTTCCTGTGCCACGGGTCCGCTCACTTCTCTGTGGCCCAGCTCCCTTTTCCCTGCCCTGGCTCAATTTCATGTGCCACGCTCCCTTGTGTGCCCCGGCTCCCTTCTCTACGCCCCGGTTGCCTTTCCTGTGCCACGGGTCCGCTCGCTTCTCTGTGCCCCGGCTCCCTTCTCTCGGCACCGGCTCCTTTTCCTGTACCACGTGTCTGCTCGCTTCTCTCTGCCCCGGCTCGTTTCTCTCTGCCCTGGCTTGTTTCTCTTCTCCCCGGCTCGCTTCTCTGTGTTCATGGGTCCGCTCCCTTCTCTCTGCCCCGGCTCCCTTCTCTGCCCGGGCTCTCTTTCTTGTGCCACGGGTCCGCTCGCTTCTCTGGGCCCCAGCTCCCTTTCCTGTGCCATCTCGATCTGCCGCTGCCGCCAGTATTGTAAAGAATTTTCGCCAAACCTAGCCTACATTGTGTTATATACAACTACATACAATCCAAGTACCCAGAAGAACATCAGAAGTAACCACATGTATTGTGGTAGACAGCGCTGGAGATACATATCGATGATTTCATTCACCCAATAGCCATGTAATAATATAGGAAGTACATGTTGGACCATGTCACAATGATCCTAGAGGAATGTAATAAAATCCCTATGACAGTGCTTGCATCCGGACATCGGTGCCATGGCTCGGATCCGGAGTGGTGACTCAGTATTGTCAATAGCGGCTTGGGATGTGAAATATACCATCCAAGAACGAATAAACTTATTTTACAGCAAAAAAAAAAACAAGAAAACACTTAATCTACGCCCAGATCTTCCTCATGCTCCGCATCTGCATCGTCCTCGTCCTCGTGCTCCGCATCTGCATCGTCCTCGTCCTCGTGCTCCGCATCTGCATCGTCCTCTAGCCACTCATTTGGAAAGTCAGCAGGAGTATATCTGTGGAAAGGGACAGAGTTGTGGGCATTAGTGTTGTGATGGCCGGCATGAGAGATGCCTTCAGTGGTGGGTGCCGATGCCCAGGCGCCGCCGGCAACTGAATGTATCCCTTCACCCTCCGGCCACATATCCGCTGCCGCTGAAGCAGCGTCATTGTCATCGCTGTCCTCCTCTTCTTCTGCGGTGGTGGGTACAGATGTCCCGGCACCTCCGGCTACCAACTTTCCCCACATATCCGCTGCAATGGAGGCGGCGTCATCCTCATCATTTTCATCTTCCTCTTCCCCCTCTTCTTCTTTGCGTTTTTCAACGGTGGGTGCCAATACCTTGGCACCGCCGGCTGATGACTGTGTCGCGTGAGCTGCCGGCCACATATCCGCTGCCACAGAGGCAGCATCATTGTCATCGCTCTCTTCCTCCTCTTCCTCCTCTTCTCCGGTGGTGGGTACCGATGCCCCGGCACCTCCGGCTACTGACTTTGCCCACATATCCGCTGCAATGGAGGCGGCGTCATCCTCATCAGTTTCATTTTCCTCTTCCCCCTCTTCTCTCTCGTCTTCTCCAACGGTGGGTGGCGTGCCACCGGCACCGCCGGCTACCAACTGGGTCGCGTCAACCCCAGGCCACATATCCGCTGCCATGGAGGCAGCGTCATTGTCATCACTTTCCTCCTCCTCTTCTTCTTCTCCCTGGGTGGGTACCGATGCACCGGCAACCCCGGCTGCCGACGGTGGCCACATATCTGCAGCAATCGAAGCAGCGTCATTGTCGTCCTGCTCCCCTTCTTTTTGCTCGTCTTGTTCCATGGTCGGTGCCGCTTCCCTGGCACCGCCGGCTACCGACGGTGTCCCGTCAAAGGCCGCCCACATATCCGCTGCCACAGAGGCAGCGTCATTGTCATTGTCTTGCTCATCCTCTTCTTCCCCTCCTTGCACATTAGGTACCGACACCCCGGCAGCGCCGACTACTGACTGCACCCACATATCCGCCGCAACGGAGGCGGCGTCACACTCTTCTTGCTCCTCAAAGTCCTCGAGTTCCATTGACTGATCACGTTCCGTGAGATTTTCATCATCCTCTGCTGACTGCTCCATACCCTCGGCCCCGGCGGCACCCCTGGCACCGAGATCGGAATTGAGTCCGTATGAACCGACGTTTGAGGGGTAAAGTAGGGAAGTGGGACTCGGGACTCTTTCGACGGATTGAGGCACCGTGCTGAAGTTAGCACTTCTAGTGGGTGAGGTGTTAGTGCCGGAATACTCCCCACTGAGTCTTCCCTGGGGGAGGTCTGTCCCGTAGCCTGTGCGCACATCCTGCCTCCGGATATGTTGTAGGGCAAGTACCTCGTCCTTGGTGAGGCTCTCTCCCCATGTCCACTTCTCAGAGGAGGGCATGGCTTTAAAACGTTTGATCTCCCCGGCGGCGATTTCGGCAACGCGACGGCTTATCCTTTTCACTTCGGTACCCCGCCCTGTCCCTTCCACAGTCATCGACTCTGATAACAATTCTTTCTCCTGTACCCTTTCGTGAAGTCGATAAAATCCGGCACAGCGACGCCCGGCAACGGATACTTCTGCCCTTGAAGACTCCGCCGTTGCCGACGCAAACGCCCTCATAGCCTGGATCTCTGTAAAGAGAGTAGCGCATAATCCACCCAGGATTATGCAGTTGTTCTTCGCACAGTGTTGGCATTTTTCGACCACGGGGTCAGAATTCCTTAGCTCGAAGGTAATGGGCTGGAATTCGGCTCCCTCGGATCCGCCCTCGGGAACCAAGTGAGGGAGTTGATAAGGGACTGTGATCTCGACATTTTGAGGTTCAAGGCGCTTTCTGGGTTCATTCGACTTTAATAACTGTTCCTCATGGTGATCAAGACATGCGTGGAGGTTGTCCGCGTTTAATAATGACGAGTATATGGGCACCTGAGCTTTATTCCACCAAGTGTTGGCATATGTCTTCACAACCCTACCGAACTCTTCGTCACTTGTGCCAGCCTCGAGCAAGGCAACGAATCCGGAGTCAAAAGGAACTGGGAGATTGTCCTTGGGGATGAGAGCCAGCGATGTCACCAGGGAACGGATAACAATGGGAATTTCGAGATGCTGTCCCGTTGCCGTGGCCATGCCGGCATAGATCATGACAAAGAACTTCCACAGACGGTCAATGGATATCACCCAGATAATCATAAGGAAGAGAAAACATACCAATTCCTGTTGTAGGCACGCCTGCATCCATCCGTGGTGCCGAACATTCGCCTTGATGATCTGTGCCGCTGCTGTCCTAAGTCGGGATTCTCCATAATATATCACCTTTTGGAGCTGGACATAGAAGTCTTCTCCCCCGCCATGTTGAAGGTTAAACGGTCTGAAAGCTTTGATGCAAGTGGGAGTCATTGTAGTTTTGGAAGTGAAAAAAGATGGATGGATAGATAAGAGATTACACAACAGATTGATAATTAACGTTAACATTTTTGAATGATTGGTCAGCGTAATGTGCTAAGTCACGCCACATGGCCACTTTTCGATGTGCATAGGCAGCAGCACCAGGAGAGAGCTCTCGGCCTTCAGAGGACAACGCTTGTGTCCAATATTTGCTCTTGTGTAGGAAGAAACGGACTGTCCTTTGCATTTCATACCTTACAATTATGCATTGTTCACGCCATCGCATCTTCTGTGCTCGAGCGCGTAGCCAATGCACACGTTTGACTGCAAATCATTAGAAGAGATAAGAAAACGAAATGCGGGCATCACATACATTCCAGTATCGTTGCCGCATCTGATTCCGGGAGCTCGGCACCGGGAACCAGCAGCACATGGCGGCTGACATCGCTCCAAATCCACGAAAGCTTAAGTGCTTTAGACCCACGCGCATTGGGTTTCAGAACCGCAGTGCTTGCCTTGACGTCTTCCTTCCTCAATTCACGAAAACCTTGGAGGGTCAGTTCGTCGGCACCGAGTTGAATTAAGCGAGTCCGGCAATTGCTGTAAACTTGGCAATGCAAAGAAATTTGGGTGTTAATCCCCTTGAGTGTTCCCCTGGCTCGCGTTCTGACACCTTTCCGGGGGGCCTTGCGAAGTACGTCAGAATACTGAAATGATTTTTCGGCAATGAGATCCCGCAATTGGTGGAGGTGGCTTCTCGCTTGGTTTTTTCGAAGGGCGAGTTCAACGTCATCATGTCCAGGTGTGACATTGTGGTTGGAAGGGATGTGCAAAGTTTGTTTCTCCACGGGGACAAGATCCTCTACGGTTGCCTGTGATCGAGTCCTCGGTCCCTTCTTGTTCCTCTTGTTGTTGTCTGTCTCCAGGTCAGGCACGACGGTAGGCTCATCAACGTCCTGAACAACGATATCCCAGTAGGACAATGGATCGACGGGCTGTGCATTCTGGCCTTGTACTGGCGTGTCCCCGGCTGTCGGTGCCGGCGGTGCCGGGTTGGAAAGACCTGGCTCCGCCGCGTGCGGCTCTGCAGGTTGAGGGGGTGGAGCTTGTGCCTCACATTGATAAACCCCTGCAGCTATCTGGAGTCGATTCACTTCCACCAACAGTGGGGCCAATGATGCGCGCATTTTGTCTAATTTCTGCCGATCATCACCACGCGGATCCCGACCATAATGGCGCAGACGTTGTCGAATGTCAATTCTGGCAATAATAATGTCAAATCTGCATGTATCACGATACAAGAATTTGACCCACTGTTGTTCTTCAATTAACAAGGCCAACTCGAGCCATACCTCGGTTGCTGATTTCGGTGCCGCATCCACACTTCCTGATGATGGATCCGTCGGTTCCCGAGTCGTCTGTCCCACTCGGGCACCATAAATGTCCATGTCTGCCGCATTAACCAATCGTGTCCGTTCAGCTCTCTCAATCTCTTCGGTCCATTGCTGGATAGCCAGCTCATCCGCATCGTTAGTGAGTTCGGCAAGATATTCTGCCGCTTCCTCCAAGTTTATTGTGGCGTCTTTATGTTGGCGGCACAAGAATTTAGTCATACCAACCATTTTTTTATGATTCAAGTCGCACGCGTGGTCGTCCAGTACTTCAGAGCGATGGGCCAAAGTGGCTGTGCGGGTACTTGGTGAAGCTCCATTGAGAATGGACCAATTGGATTCCATAATCTCGCCTGAAACATCACCGGCACCAGGAATTAAAGAAGGGGCATATCGGAAGAAACATTGTTCTTTGTGCGCATGGACATGGAACATGCCAATTGCACGATCAATTTGAAGGCCAGGTGGTAGCGCATAACCGATTCTCTCCAGGAGGTGAATGATGTACTGGCACACGATATCATACATGAACATCACCCCTTGCTCAGGGTCAATGCCTAGGACTCGGATTACGCTGAGGAATGCAAAGTCCATGTTTTTTTGCTGTTCGCTCTTGAAGAGATCGACCATTGCATTCGGCACAAAGCAGCCGTGCCGAGCACATGCGATTGCCACTACGCCAGTCACGTCACAAGATTTGGATGCACATAATGCATTGCTGATTGCTCGGAACGTATTTTCACAAGAGGCCCTCTGAAAGACGAATAAAATCAGCACAGTCCTCGGCACAAGATCCCGGCTCCGGGATCGGCTCCGCCTCGGGCACCGAAAACGAAAATGTACTTACAGTGTTTCGTTCCATGGCAGTTTTCAGGAAATCCAAATATTCCTGTCGGTTGGGGAATATCCCACCCCCATCCAAGAGGTAATAATCATTTGATGGGGGATTTTGTGACACATGGTCTGCCGAGAAATTTCCATCCCCAGCGAGGTCCAGTCGCATCGCAAATCTACGACACATTGCTAAGTCATGGCCCGGATAATATCGCAGGAGTCGAGACATACCTATTGACATCTTCCTTCCAATCTGGCGGCAAATTTACACCGGGCTGAGGGCAGGCGGGGCAGAAAATGGCTAACTCCCCAGCTTTGATATCCGTGGTACTTTTGCCATTGTGACCATACCCGGCCCATTTCAATTTCTTCATCCACCTCCACAAACGCGTCATCCTACGGAATTCATTGTAAAGATTGGCAACCTCCGCCGGTGCCATCGGCATAGTCAAGCGCCGGAGAAGGTGGTAAAAGCTGTATGCTGATGCTTTCAATTCCAAATTGCATAATCGGAAGAAGTCGAGGAGCTGTGTTGAAAACAAAGTTCTGATATTCTGAAAGCTGGCTGGCAATAGTCGACTGGCGATGAGGTCGCGGGGACGGCGCTCGGCACCTCGACACCCACACGATACCATAGCCAGATGATGGAGACCATTGGTATGAACTATACGAACATACGAGTTCTGGAATGCATCCCTTGTAGGGAGTTCCGGCATGTTGAGCTCGGCTCCGAGATATTCCGGGACAGGGAGGTCACCCTCTGCATCAGCAACCAGGGTCTCATCATCGTCCTCTTCGGTGTCATCGAAAGGACAGTCATCGACGTCGCCATCTGTGCTCTCCTGCCTTCTGTACAGATCGTTCAGGAATTGCTCAAATTGTTGATCCTCTGCCTCATCAGCTCGTGGGTTATCCGTTGAGCCATCTGTGTCCATGGGCTCCTGGTCGTCAGCGTCTGGCCGACTACGCGGTACCGAGCGCGGAGCCGGACATTTTTCTAACAGATTCCCCTGCTCTAAAGCATCCTTCTGACGTTCAAACTGCTCCAGATGATCTTTTTGAAACTGCAATGAGTCACAAAGGGGATCGCCCTCATGGTGGGGAACCAAAACATAGGTGCCGACCTCCCACAACTCGGCGGCTCGGAAATGGGTGCCGGTCCATCGCTGGATTTTGTGGAAAGGATTTTGCTGATGTATTCCTCGCATGCATTGTCGACAGAGGATTTCTGCCAAACTACAGTCTTGGCACCTCCACACTGCTAATGAACCCTGAGCGCAATGAGAACATTCGGAGCCGGGCGGCATCGCCTCGCGGCTCAGCAGTGCAGCAAGCAAAGGGTCAATGTTTTGAACAAATTCAACGATATAATCTCGGTGGGTCTAAATTGAAGTCAATAATTGGTATTTTGACGAATTTATCTGTCCTCACCTTCCGATGCCTTGTCTCCTGAACCTGCACAACATCCGGCTCCGGTGGCCCCATCTCGAAATCATTTGCAAATGGTGCTTCAGGTTCCTGTACTTCTTCCACGGGTGGCGTTGCCTCATTTACAGGGGGATATAGATGCACCTTGACTCGTTTGGTCTGCGTTCTCCCCCCTTTGGTTGTAACAGTAACCTCCTCATAGGTGACCTCGTCTGCCGCGTCGACATCAGTCTCCAGCATGATATCCCGCTTTGTCCTCTTGGGCATGGTGGTGGAATGGAAATACAAACGGGCGGGATAGCAGCAGCATCAGGCAGACAATCTTATCCATCGATTGGTCCTCGTGTCCAGCACATGTATATATCCAATCAGTGGCACCAAATTACATGGGGATACTGTCGGCCAATATCTCAAAATAGGGACAAATGCAACAGGTCTACAATTGTACGCCCTGCCCGAAGGATTTGGGTGACACACTGGCTTGCGGCCTCCGGCACCCATTTCTCGGCAACATGTCTAGACCCATAAAAAGCGCCCCTGGACGTGGAGGAATGCGTAAAAATGTATTACTCATTGATGCGTCTATTGGTCAAAAGACCCACGCAAAACTAGAGACATTGTATCTCAGGACCAATAGTGCTATTGGTGGATCGTCCCAAGGTGATATTATAAGAATAAAAACGGAATATCTTTACGACCATCGCACATATTGCCTTCCATCCTTTTGGAGACTGAAAGTGGGCAGTTAGGTTGCAATGTAATCCATTGCTCGAAATGCCTGAGGAGGTTCTGGGGGTGCCGTCTCGGCACCGAGTCCTCGGCACTATGTCTACACGCAGACGAACGCACCCAAACACATGGAGGGGGATATAGAAATGGATTATTCATTCATATCTACGATTATCAAAAGACCGCAACCAATTCCATGAAGATTGCACATCAGGATTACTTGCTGACAATGTTGAAATTGGTGAACCATTCGAACGTCATGTGTGACGAATAAATGTCCAATATGTTGGCAAGCATGACACATATGGCCCCCCGGTGTGTTGTATATTGTAACTGTGGTGAAGGGCCTTAGTTTGAGCTGCTATTCATCATCATTAGGTATGATGCTGGCTTCGGCACCGACGGGCCCACCTCTCGGCCACCAACGCCCAAGCATGAAAAACCATCTAGAACGGTATTGTGTACTCCACGAATGTATTTTCCGTCCTCAGCTATTGTTGACCATAGATATCTAGGACCATTTACATGGAATTCACTTGCCGCGTGGTAAGCCTCATGTTCCGACATAGATCAATCCCTGCAGTTGCTGCGGCACGCGAATAAACGTCCCTTATTTCCCTGCATTGACAAAATATAAATGAATTGTTCACTAAGGGCATGTGGCACGCTCCCGGACCACTCGGCGCCGCGCCCCATGCCTTCCAAGGGTCGATGACAATGAATATAAGTATCAGCAGAGGCGAAGAAAGCTGCATCATCAGCATTCCATGGTTATCCAACGTCGCCCGGCTGTGTATGATACCCAAGAGCGTGCGATCCTTGATCATTGGAAAAATGATTACCTTGCAGCTAATTCGAAAGAGGGCAGAAAGCAAGTTTTGAGGGAAATGCTGGCAGGTATATTCAATTATTGGTCATCCCAGGGCAAGGTAGTCGACAACGTCGAGCAAGCATCAAAGGTAAGGTGGAGCTCCGCACCCGCTTCCTATATCTGATATGTGCCGAAGGAGATCGTTGCTTGGGCGCGGAATACGTGGCGGCTACCCAAGCCCGCAACGAGTGTACCAAAGATTCGAGTCCATGTTAAATTGACTGACGCCCTCTGGCTTACCCGGGAGCCGGATGTGCTTGCCGAGATTGCAACACTGCTCGACGTGACAAAGGCAACCACCAACACACCAGGATGGTTCGGGGCACGTATGACAGCCATGGGGAATATCCTCGAGCGGATGTCACCAGAAGAAAAAGCGGCATTAGAGGAAGACCGGCAGCGGATTTCCCGGGAGGGTCACCCGGAAGCCCTAAGACGAAAGTATGGCCGTTGCTGTCCGATACAACAATCACTGTAACTAATAGCGTTCCTTCGCTAGGATGGCCGTTCAACACGCACACAAACGCTTGACTGCAACGGCTCACCAAAATTGGCTGGACATGGGGGTGCTCGGCATCACTGTCTTTGTTCGAACCACTCCAGAGGGCCAGCTAGCAGTGGAGATGTACGTGCCCAGAACTTCCGGATGCACGTTCCTAACAATATACATAGACATGATAAAATTGCCGAGGCACTAGGGGTCACGGCCGTTCCCTTTGCAAGAATGTTTGACGACAAGGCAAAAGAAATGAAGCGGTTGGTAATCAATTATGTGAAGGCTTTACAAGGAATGTTACAATCTGGGGCTGGGATCCCCGGATCGGCTCCGACGGCAAGCAAGACACAGGTTGGCCTTAATAAAGGTTTTCCCAGGCTCCCTTCAGCATTCAAGCCCAAAGAACATGTCAAGAAGGAATTGGAGGACATTTACAGGGTCTACATAGGCGCACACTATTGTACGTGGTTTGCAACTTGACACTGTTTACACTGCTGAGATCCATTTAGGGATTGGAACAGAGGGGCGCACTCGGCAAGCACCTTGGGAACGCATGAGGGAGGACACATTGAAGTATATCGATGCCGAGCACCTACCTAGGCGCGACTTTGTCCTCGATACGCCGCGCAACATGAATATAGCAAGGCTCCGCGAATTCTTTGCACATATTGCAGAACGGGAGAAGACATTTGAAATAGAGAAGGTCTTTCTCTTCAAATATGTTGAAGCAAGCCGCAAAAAACATCAAGATGATGAAGATGAAGATGACGAAGAAGAAGAAGGCTTTCCGGAAGCAGATCGCGGTGCCGGCGGTACCGAACATGGGAGCAGCCCCACCGGTGCCGCGCCGGCCCCGGCAAACTCTGCAGAGGATCCCCATCGTAATGAGGAACATGATAACGCCAACAGTACCGGTGATGCCGCTCCACCTGCACCGCCCACAAACCATAACGCAGTCATGCCGAAGAAGAAAAGGAAGACCGCGAATGTCTCAAACAAGAAACAGCCGAAGAAGACGCAGCATCAAGAACCATCTGTTCATCCTGGCGGCGATACCGCCGGTGCCGAGGTTTCAACTCGGCCCCGTCCAAAGCCACGCCCAGTGACTCGCCCAGGAAACGGACCCACCAACACTCGCGCGGAGGACACACCCACCCAAGCACCTGCTCATTCTTCCGGAGATACCGCCGGTGCCGAGGTGTCAACTCGGCCCCGTCCAAAGCCCCGCCCAGTGACTCGCCCAGCCAATGAACCCGGCAACACACGCACGGACGACACACCCATACAAGCACCTAACACACACGATAATCCACAACCACCCAACGGTGCCGAACTGGCACTAAAGCCCCGTCCAGAGCCCCGACCAGTGACTCGCCCAGCTACTGAATCGACCAGCAGTCCAGCTCACGAGACGTACACTCACGCCCCAGGTACTCACAATAATCCACAAGCACAGCCCCAAGAGAGAGTTCCTGATGCTGTCATAGATCCTTCCCTCCTGGCAGCCAGCAATCAACCGTCCCGTGTATTGGTCAATACTTCTGATAATCTTGCACTTCAAGAGGCGAGTAGATTTGCAGTGACAGGAAAACGTGTTCCCAAAAAGAAAAACCATATCTAAATGGCACCGACGCCTCCCGGCGCTGCCGCGTTCTTTCGTTCTACTTCATGTTTGTTCAATGCAATGACAATTTTAATTACGTGATATATGTGACAAAAAAGGAGAAGGACACAACAGTAATAAACGTAATAAAATACAAAGACTATGGGCAACACCAAAATCCCCGTGACCTCAAGTTTCCTACTTATCAACATCCATTGAAACCTGGTCGACCTCGGCAGTTGGTGGTGCGGGGGATTGGAGGCGCGGTGAGCGGCGGGAGGGCTGTAGTGCCGGGGAACGTGATCGACTGCGGCGCGGGGACTTAGGGTGTTGTTCCTCAGGAAGCGGGCCGGCACGAAGGTCGGTCGCGGAAACAGGAGGTTGTTTCCATGGTGGTGAGGGGGGCATACGGGGTTCAGGCGGTGGAGCAACCATTTCAGCGTCTCCCTCAGCATCCACGGCATTGCCGACGACATCCGGGGCCGGCGGTGCCTCTGGCACGTGTTCTTGTCGCGGAGCCTGGTTAGTTTCCTCCACCAGGGCGCCGATGCTTGTGGAAGGGGCAGGGGGCGGCAGGGAGAGGGCCGGAGACCGAAGAGGGGCTCCCACTTGTGTCTGGGAGCATTGTGGTGTGGCGGGTATGACGACAACCATGGGAGGTGGGTGTTGGCTGGGGGGGGGCGATGGTTCCAAGGGAAGCGACGGTGCCACGGGAGGCGACGGTGCCACAGGAGGCGACGGTGCCACAGGAGGCGACGGTGCCGTACGTGCCGGCGTTGCCGGGGTCCTCGAACTGGACCCGCTGAGAGTCGCCGGTGCCGGGGTCGTCGCAGTTGAAGCACTCACACTTCTCCACCTCTGTTCCCATTCTCCAAACCTATCGCTCGTCACCTCACGGAAATCTTCCAGGTCAACAATCCGTCGTTTGGCTTCTTGCCGTTCATCATCAAGGAAGCCAAGTCCCTCGTCGACGCGACCGAACTGTAGCACGGCGTGTTCGAGTCCCTGGATACGTTCCTCCAGGGCTTGTTCAAGCTCCTGGACACGTTCCTCCAAGACCTGGATTCGGGCCTTATCCGCACGGCGTTCGGCATCATCATCCATGTGCCGGGGCGGGTGCCGGGAAACGTCCTCGGGCTCTGTCGCTATGTTTTAGTTAGTGGTAGATTGAAGTGATAACAAAACCACACACCTTTCTTTTTTCCCTTCTTGTCAAGATCTTTCCTCGGCACGGTAACTGGCTGCCGTGCCGAACGCACTGCGTCGCTCGCTGGTTCGTCTTCATCATCGTTGTCAAGCTCTGTCGCTTTTTTTTTGTTAGTGATGGATGGAAATGATAAACAAACGACTCACCCTTCCCTTTTCCCTTCCGGTCAAGACCTTTCCTCGGCACGGCAGCCCGGTGCCGTGCCAAAGGCACTGCGTCGCTCGCTGGTTCGTCTTCATCGTCGTCGTCAAGCTCTGTCGCTATGTTTTTGTTAGTGATGGATGGATATGATAAAAAAACGACTCACCTTTCCCTTTTCCCTTCCTGTCAAGACGTTTCCTCGGCACGGCAGCCCGGTGCCGTGCCAAAGGTACTGCGTCGCTCGGTTCGTCGTCGTCATCGTCATCCTCAGGTCCAGACTCCCTGGCATTTCGTCGCTTCTCTGACTGCCCCCGCCGGCATCCCACCTTCTTCTCCGCACACCGACAACACGCCCAATTCCTTTCTTGCTTCTCACACCTCGCCCCGATGTCGTTGCAAGGCTTGCAGGCGGGGTTGTAGAACTTGCCCGTACGCTTTACGATCCTCATCTTGGACGCCCGCGCCCTTGGACGCTTGACCTTCCTCTCCTCCATGTCCTCATCCTCGTCATCCTCCTTCTCCTCCTCACCATCAGAATCCACCCTTCGATCACCCCTCTTCCGCTTCGGACCCTGTGTTCTATCCTCCTCATCAACTTCCATCTCCAATGAAGCAAGCCGGCGATGGGGACGTCGAGCCCCTTCTTTCGCCCCTTCCTGCGTCTCACGAACTGACAACCTCGACATCTCATCTGTTGGCGGCCCATGTATGCGAGGAGCCTTCGGAAGGGCGACCCTGTGAAACCTCGGTTGCGACACCTTCATCGGGGGCAACGTGTCGTAGGGAAAGGGGCGGTAAGTTCGCTGCGGCACCGGAGGTGAAGCCTCGGGACCGGCGGCACCGTCGGTTGTCGACCGCTCGCCTCCATCGTGTCTGGGAGCTCCGGTTCCCCCCGCCTTTTGTCGTCCGGCTCCTCGGTGGGTCGACGGTCCGGCCCCTCCGGCCCCGCCTGGTAACGTCGACTCGGCACCGGATGCCTTCGGCACCGCCTTTCCTTCGTGTCTGGGAAGGGGTGATGTTGCCCGTATCCGTGAGGGCCCCGCCACTGGTTGCTGTTCCCTGTCCTTTGGGGGCGCTTGACCTGTGCTCTTGCCTTCTCCTCTCAGCGTGTCCTTGGCCTTCGCCTTTTCCTTCTTTGCCGTTTCCTTCTCCAAGAAGTTGCTGAGCCCCGTCCGTTGACTTTTCAAAAATGTCCCATCGAGGGTTCCCGCGTTTTGTGCCAGTACGTACGCCTGGCAGCACTCAAAAAGGTATCGCTTTTCTTTGAATTCGGCAGCGAAGTGCCCAGTCTTCTTGGCTTGGAAAATGCCTCCCTGGTTTGTTGTTGTTAGCAAATATACTGAAAATAATGAAAGAACGACACTGACTAGATCACTGCTCAGTGCAGCCATGACTTCGACGAGAGTGCCATCGTGAATGGCTCCGTGAATTGCTCGGTCGGCGTTGTTGAGGGCAGTCCGGACTTGCTCAGCGGTGATGAAAGACATGTTTTGCAACATTTGGTGGTATGATAGATGATCTTGAAAAATCCGGTTCGGCACCTGGAGGTCTGTGGCGGCAGATAGAAGTGGGGATGTGGATGGGAGGAAAGGTGCGATCAACGAAAAAAATGAACAATCATGTGACGCAGTACATAGAGCCAAACAATCCTTATCAAGATCGATAACACTGATCTTCATCTCAATTCATTTCTTCAATGTCCAAGCAAAAGCAAGACACTAAGCAGAAGCAAAACAAGCAATATGGGACGTTGATCGAAGTCCCAGATGGCATGACCACGCGCCTCGGGCCAAACGATCAACCATTCCTTGTACCTCAATACATGATCCCAGCACTGGATCATGCTTTTGCATCATTTCGCAAGAAAGGGGATGTAGGAGCGCTTGAGGCGAAACCACTGGTAAGTGACGGTGCCGCCGGGACCGACGCATTTCCCGAGTCTCGGGAATGCCGTACCTGCCGTGCCGTGCCCGCGTCTCGGCAACTGTATTTATTCATTATTTCTCTGCCTTATATGTTCCATGATAGTTAAAACAAGTCAACAACGATCCCTATGCAATGCTTGGAGGGAAAATGATGTATCCCCCGGACCCGGTGAGGACACTTTCTCGTGGCTAGATTGCGTAGAGCTGATTAGTTTCTAGCAATTGAGTGGTCAAGAGAACTTGATGTTGCATGCAGAAGTACTCGCCCTCCAAGAGACATTAGGGATTTCTTACAAGGATGCCTCTCACCGCTTGTATCTTGCTGAGCTGGAGAAGCTGAAGGTTGCCGATGAAAAATACAAGGCTTTCAAGAACTTGGCAAGCCGCCTGACCACATTTGTTAACACCATCAATGAGGATTATGAGGTTGTTGAGGGCACTGCGCACGATGATGACACCACCGCTGACAATCACACCGCTGCCGAGGATACTACTGATTAATGACTTTGCGCATATTTGTACCTTCTGTAGAAATAAAAAAATTGTTTGTATATACAATAAGAGGGCTTGTAGTTATCATGTCCCGGCACGGCACTGCAAAGCCGCCTATCCCACCGAAGTTTGTGGGGCGCTTAACTATGTCCGGAAAGGTCAACTATAAGTATATTCCTGCTGCGTCATGTCATTACCTTGTAGTCACAACCTTTGTTGTATGCCTCGGCACGGCGTAGAGTTAGTATTATCACCAATGTTTTAGTGTACACGGGTAACTATATATTATGTTGAGTTAACTATTCATTTATGTAACAATAATGTAAAGTGTTGTTACTTGGAACCGAGAGACACCCTTATGTGTCCCGGCACGGCTTAGGGCGTGTATCAAGACCAATGTCTTACCGTAGATCGATAACGGTATATATTATGTAGGGTCGACTATCTGTGCATCTAACATTACTTATGAAGTGTTGTTACTTGGAACCGAGAGATATCCTCGTGTGCCCCGGCACGGCTGAGGGCGAGTATCAAGACCAAGGTCTTAGCGTAGATAGATAACTATATATGATGTAGGGTCAACTATATTTGCATCGAACATTAATTACGAAGTGTTGTTACTTGGAACCGAGGAACATCCTTGTGTACCCCGGCACGGCTGATGGCGAGTATCAAGACCAAGGTCTTAGCGTAGATGAATAACTATATATGTAGGGTCAACTTTCTGTGCATTGAATATTAATTACGAATTGTTGTTACTTGGAACCGAGGACCATCCTTGTGTGCCCCGGCACGGCTGAGGGCGAGTATCAAGACCAAGGTCTTACCTTAGATGAATAACTATATATGTAGGGTCAATTTTATGTGCATCGAACATTAATTACGAAGTGTTGTTACTATGAACCGAGAGATATCCTTGTGTGCCCCGGCACGGCTTAGGGCGAGTATCAAGACCAAGGTCTTACCGTAGGTCGATAACTATACTATGTAGGGTCAACTATCTGTGCATCTAACATTACTTATGAAGCGTTGATATTTGGAACCGAGAGACGTCCTTGTGTGCCCCGGCACGGCTTAGGGTGAGTATCATGACCAAGGTCTTAGTGTACACCGATGACTATGTATTATGTTTGGTCAACTATAATATATTCAATAATTATGAAGTATTACTTGGGACTGAGAGGCGTACTTGTATGCACCGGCACGGCACGGGGTAGGCGGAATGTCAGAATGGAGCCAAGGCGATATATATATATACCATTGTGAAGTACGTGTAATAATAGTATCTGGTATCTCTTATTTCTCGTTGGCATTGGCTGTATCGTGGGTGCCAGCATCCCGGCACCGCTGCTCGGAAGCGTATGGAGTCCGCGTGAGCCGAGAGACGTTCAATGAATTCATTGAACCCATATCATATGATACACTGTATGGCCCTACCAAGTCCCTGACTAGGACCCTGCATTATTCGGGGGTTCAATGTATTCCCTGATGCCATATCATATGATACACTGTGTACGTTCCTTGTATCATAGTATAAGGTACAGTGTAACGTCACAATGTGCCGTACCCGTGACCCGCACGGGTTTACCCGTCAAAACGAGTCCGAGAACGGCCAAAATGGTTGAGAAATG
>Ga0307517_10006403_pt1 | contig 17440 bp, 13 predicted proteins | sample 23_EM_MG_FD_194515 | JGI IMG/M metagenome (GOLD analysis project Ga0307517, IMG submission 194515) | Populus trichocarpa ectomycorrhiza microbial communities from riparian zone in the Pacific Northwest, United States - 23_EM | ecosystem: Host-associated > Plants > Roots > Unclassified | place...
TAAATATTATCATATTCCTACACACTCTTTAAAAAAGCGAGGTAGATTATTATTATTATGGTCCAACCACCAAACGCTCCGTATAACGTGAAAAGGTAAGGAGTTTTGAACACGCAGCATGCATATCGTGTCCAGTTGTCCACCACCCTCACCCTCACCCTCCAACTCCAAGAATTTGGCCTCTTCCATGTTGAAAAACCTATATGTTCCAAAGAAAAGTAACGAAAACAAAAAGGAAGAGGCTGCCACGTGTGACACTACCTGGCAAGCAGCCGTTGCACTCTCTCTCTCTCTCTCTCTCTCTCATCATCACTGTCACACCACAAGCCAACCCTCATCCTCAGGCCTCTCCCTCCATACCCCCTCCCCAATTTTTTCCTTATTTTTCTTTCATTCTTTTCTCTGAAATCCCACTAAACCAATTCACACAACACACCGACATATTTTTAATCCAATCTTGGAAGAACCCTATTTTTCATTTTTATCTATTTATTCACCAGGTATTTTACTTTCTTTTAGAATCTAGGATTTCTTTCTTTCTTCTTCTTTTTTTTCTTTTATATTACACGATCGAATCTGGGTTCTTAAAGGAGGGTTCTTTTTGATATTTTGAGTTGTTTAAAACAGTAGTTTCTCTTGGTTTAGTTTGTTTTCTTAACATTTAATTTAGGGTTTCTTTTTCCTCGTTTTTATTTGTGGGGTGGTGGTGGCATTAGTTGGAAACGACTATTGATATGGATGGTTTTGATGATTTTAGGGTTTTTTTATGAGCTGCTTAATGAAGAATCAGTATTGTATGCATTCAAGTCTGATAAAGCTGTTAGTATTGATGTGTTGTGAGGTGATGATTCATGTGTAATAAAAGAATTGAATGCTTGAACAAGACTGTTAATCCTGTTGATAACCAGCAAGCCTTTCACTTTATGGATACACCAATGTCTACCACTAATTCCACCGCTGGTTCCAACCCTGGTTCGAACGATGATACTCCCCGTGTTAAATTATTGTGTAGTTTCTTAGGTAGCATAATGCCTCGACCTCAAGATGGGAAATTGCGTTATGTGGGTGGAGAGACGCGGATTGTGAGTTTGCCTATGGATATTAGTTATGAGGAGTTGATGAGTAAAATGAGAGAGCTTTATGATGGGGCGATGGTGTTGAAGTATCAGCAGCCTGATGAGGATCTTGATGCATTAGTTTCGGTTGTGAATGATGATGATGTGATTAACATGATGGAGGAGTATGAGAAATTGGGTTCTGGGGATGGTTTCACCAGGCTTAGGATTTTTCTGTTTTTGAATACAGACCCAGATGGTTCGGCGCATTATGTTGATGGGGATGGGAGGGAGAGCGAGAGGAGGTATGTGGATGCGCTGAATAATTTGAATGATGGGCCTGATTTTAGAAGGCAGCATGCTGACTCCCCTTTGATTGGTCCAGTTGATGATATTCATTTACAAGAACAGTTTTTTAATGGATTGGGTCTTGAAGGTGGTCTCCTTAGCCAAAGGAGTGGTGAGATGCCAATATCACAGCACAACTTGCATCATGTTACTATTGCTCCAAGGTATAATGAAATGGAGAGTTCATGGAGCCCTGCATATTACTCTCCTGGGCATCATGGACACCATGATCCAAGATCATTATCAGAGTTTCCAAATTCACCCCCTTCTTCGCGTTACCGTATGCAGTTTGGGGATTTACCCGATAAAGGCATGGATAGAATGCTTGAAGAATGTGCTCGGTCGCAGCTAAATCAACATCCCCCTTATGACCACCAGCCACAATATTCCGAAAATGTAGTATGGATGCCTGCTGGAGGCGTATGTGGTCATAAGGGTGGTTTTCCTGGTAACTTGCCGCATGGTCCCGGTAATTTTGAAGGGAACATTGTTTGTGAGCACTGCAGGGGGCCTTTCCCAAGAAATCAACTGCATTTCGAGCAACCCAGCATGGGAAACGGAGTCCCTCAGGTTGCTAATCCAGGTGCTGACTGTCCTCCGAATAGGGAGACTTTCATGCTAAACGCAGATGCAAAGGCGCACCACCCAGTCTATCCCAGAGAGCTGAATGATCCCCGAGCTGTCTACAATGACACTCAAGGCCATGACAGAGGATGGATTGTGCAGCATCAGTTGAGTCCCTGCACTGATGAAGCCAGAACACATATCTCTGGAGCCACAAGATTCAATGATCAGTACATTGTAGATGGTCCAGGCATGAATTATCCCCTTGGACATGGAAATTTGGTGGATGGTCATCATATGTCCTCGCACCACCAGCCTGGGCCTGAATTGGGCAACGATGTTTTTCACGATCAAGGTGCAGTTGCTGTCCACAACCTACACGTTTCACCTCCTGAAGAACGTTCAGTACAGCATGGGAATTTTCCTTGCGCTTATGGGCCAGAGAATCTTCATTCATTGCCACATGGACATGCACATCCACAGACTTTACGGAGAAATGTTCAAAATCCAGTGCATGGAACTCCTTATGAAGCGTCCAGTGCAGGTCTGCAGATAAATGGTGCTGTTAATCCATCATTTCTTAGTGGTAGTCAAAGGAATGGCATTGGCATAGATAGTCAGCAACCTTGGGTTGAGTCCTCTCAGAAAATGCTTGTTTTTGATGGGACAACTTCCTTGGAATATTCTTATGGTCACATGTTGAAATTGAATCCAAATACTTATGGGCTAGAAAATAAGCAGTCTTTTCCTCCGGAACCCATTCGACCAACACTCCCACATGAAATGCTTAACTCATCCGCAAATATAGCTGCTTCTGGTTACAACCCTGAGTTATGTAATAACACTGTTACCAAAGCATCAAAGATGGAGGGAAAGATCGTCCTCGGCATAGAAAATCACGCAAATGGTGTAGGGAAGGTTGAAAACTTGGATGTGCCAAATGTACCTTGCCCGGAGCAGGATATAATTGCTGATATTAATGGCCAGGCAGCATTTCCTGAGTCTCTCAATTCCAATTTCTTGAGGTTAGTTGAAGAAAGTGGCGATACAGTGAAAGCGGGAGAAAAAGATCCTTCTGCTGTTCTTGGAGAACCAAATCTGTCAATTAGCTGTATGAGTTTCTTACCTGATTTAATTGCTTCTGTAAAGAAGGCAGCACTGGAAGAGGCTGAAGAGGTGAAAGCTAGAGTTGAAGAAAATGCTGATCCTGCAAAGAATGATTTAGTATCAGGAGAAATAGATGAAAAGGAGCCTGAAGCTGTGGTGAGAATGAACTGAACTTTTATTTGCTCAAAAAGCATTTCACAACATGTTATCTTTTTCTAATGCGTTGCATGTCTAACAGAACACTCATGAAGAAGCAGAGCTGAGCTCTGACAATGAAAATATAAACAACAAAATTGAGCCGACAAAAGCTGAGGCAGAAGCTATAGAAAGGGGATTGCAGGTGCCCGCCTGCTGTCACATTCACATCATTGATGTTTTAATGTTGCATATTCATCTTATTTATTGTTCCTTTCTATCTACACTTGCTTGTTTTGTTTAATGTTGCATATTCATCTTATTTATTGGACCTTGCTATCTACACTTTCTTGTTTTGTGTGTTGTGTTTTTAACAATAGGTTTGATTCTGTGTCCAGACAATAAAAAATGATGACTTGGAGGAGATTCGTGTACTAGGCTGTGGAACATATGGAGCTGTTCATCATGGGAAATGGAAGGGTTCTGATGTGGCTATAAAGAGAATAAAAGCCAGCTGCTTTGCTGGGAGACCTGCTGAAAGAGAGCGCTTGGTAGGACCCATATTCTTCTGATAATTTTTCGTTTATGTTATTAATCATTGCCTTGTTCTGGAAGATTGACTTAGTCTCAAGTGACGCAATGTGTTACATGTGCTCGTGCATGTGCATGTGCATGTGAGCTAGTGGTGCTTAAAAGCAGTGTTAAAGGGAGGCTTGTGGTAATTTTGGTGTTGCTGGGTCATGGTGCTTAAGCAGTGTTTGGGAACGGCTGTTTGGGAACGCCGTTGAAACCGTGTTTCTCAAAAATTTGATTTTTTTTTCTTAAAATTAATTTTGTTTTTATGTTTTCAGATCATTTTGATGTGCTGATGTAAAAAATGATTTTTAAAAAATAAAAAAAATATTTTTTTGATGCATTTCCGAGCGAAAAACACTTTGAACTGCAACCGCTACCACACTCTCAAACACCCCCTAAATATGCAAGAGTAGGAAATGATGTGCGAGTTAAGTTTATCTAGAATAACTGTAAAAATGGCATAATTAGTTTGTTTGAAGCAAAAGAAAAGGGAAATTGAATCATGACCTTTATAACGTGAAGTTTGTGTTTTGCTTTGAATATCTGCTTCTTTGTTCTTTGATACTTGTGTATGAATTGAGGAAGGAGCAAACCTTTAGTGTGTGACTATATTATACATATTTGACAACTTGTATAGGAGATTTGATGCATTCATGTCTCTTATTGATGGCAACTTCACCAGATTGTTGAGAGTTTCTTATTCTTCATCTTTCCCATTTTTTTATGCATATATTCAATTATGCCACGACCTTATAGTGTATCTTTTTGGAGAGGAGTTGATATTGTGCATCTCAAACAGTTTTCACTTATGAAATTAATCACCTGCAATAATTCTCTTTGGATTTGATGCCAAATTATAGTAGCTAATATGAACACACTGTATTGTAGTGAATTGTTGATTGATGGTAATTATTGCATTAATGTTGCTTTTGTAGATTGCAGATTTCTGGAAGGAGGCTTTGATATTGAGTTCATTACACCATCCAAATGTTGTTTCTTTCTATGGTATTGTTCGTGATGGCCCTGATGGATCTTTAGCAACTGTTACTGAGTTTATGGTTAATGGATCTCTGAAACAGTTTTTGCAGAAGAAGGACAGGTAACCATGCTGTTGGTGATGTCATGAGTTTGCACTTTTGAATATTCTATCTCACGTTGTTAGAAGAGTTCTTATTCTTTGTCAACTGTCAATGAAGCTTGCTTTACTAAAACTTAATTATTTGGGGAAAAAAGATAGTCTACAAACAAACATTCTGAGTTAGAATCTGTAACACTGTAATATTTTGAACAGAACCATTGATCGTCGCAAGAGACTAATCATAGCTATGGATGCTGCTTTTGGAATGGAGTATTTGCATGGGAAGAACATTGTTCATTTTGATTTGAAATGTGAGAATCTGTTAGTAAATATGAGAGATCCGCAACGGCCAGTTTGCAAGGTATGCTGAAATAGAAATGATTGTAGAACTGAGGTCTAAACTTGGGTTAATCTCTTCTTCTGTTAACCAAGATTCATTTTATTTCTTTGTTGTCACTGCTTTTTTTTTTAAAGTGCTTTTAACGGCCAGCTTCCTGTAATTAAGTGGACAACAGTTGAAGCCTGGTGTTTTTTTCAGCTTTTGATGTTTATTTGGTGTTCAGCTCTATGAATTTCCTGGCTGATTCATTTCAAAGTTGTAGTTTATGTTCTTCTAATAACGGTAATCATTTCTGAAGGGCGTGAATTTGGCATCTAACACATTTTGCATTCTTAGATTGGTGATCTGGGCTTGTCAAAGGTGAAACAACACACGTTAGTTTCAGGTGGTGTTCGCGGAACTTTGCCCTGGATGGCACCTGAGCTTTTGAGTGGCAAAAACCACATGGTAACAGAGAAGGTAATATTATGCTCAGATAAAAATGCCTAAACTAATTTTTCTTTTCTGTCTTGGCTAGTTGAAGTAACATCTTATTATCTTGTGTTGTAGATTGATGTTTATTCATTTGGGATTGTTATGTGGGAATTGCTTACAGGAGAAGAACCTTATGCTAACAAGCATTGCGCCTCCATAATTGGTAAGCATCCATGTTTTTGTATAATGAATAAGGATATCAATTGCAATATAATTTATTTTTCCATATACTCATAGGAAAGTGTTCATTTATCAACACATGGATGGAAGATTAGATTCTTTTAACCTGGGTTTTTAGATGTCTTGCTCGTCGAGTGTAAATTAAAGGACTTTGAACCTGAATTGTTGTTACCATGTATTTTTGGATAACCATGTCTCTGTGCAGCATGAACACTAAAGAAGCATGCAATATCTAGGTGATGAAGAATCAGGAAAGCCAATGGAAATTAGGTTATATCCTAGTACAGGCTTCACTTTACAAATTCAAGACATATTTGGGCATGGGTCAAAATTTTGGATGGCTACAGGGTATGGTGTTTTGAATTGCTCTGGAAACTTAGCTGCTTAATTCTTTTTTAGATAAAGTTAGTAGTATTGATGAGAAGCGAACAGATATTTAAATTTCGAGATAAGAAACCATCGAAATGAACAGAAAAGAACAAGAAACAAAGCTTTGACAACTAAAGAGTGTCTGAATCTCTGAGTATATCAGTCAGGGAAACACCTTAAAAGCCCTTGAACTGCACCACATGGATGCAAGGATGATGTAGGAGCTGCTTAATTCTTCTGCATTGGAGCATCTACATGCCTTTCTTGAGCACTGTCAAACCAATTAATATGATTCTCCCTTGATTTATTCTCAATGAGTGTCATCACCACCTTCCTACTCATACATTCATTTTATATGATCTTTTTATTCATTTAAATTTTCACCTTAATGCTCATTTTAGCTTTTACTCCATGTATTTCATGGACATATTACTTTGACATCGCCAGCACTACTACATACAGCTTACCTAACTATGCTTTTTAATTTTTATACAGAAATTGTCTTTAAGTTTAACAGGGATTTAGATCCCATAGTTCTCCAATTTTATCTTTCCTTTTTAACCACTTCACTCTAATACTCTGAATAATGTCTCTTTAATACATAATAAAGCACATAGCTCTTGACTTTTGCATTTCCTTAATTGCATGTGGGGACCTGGATGCTCTAGATATTTGACAGCAGGCTTTTCATTGGGTAAACCAATGGGTTTCTGATTTCTAATTTATGTTTATTGGATATTTTAACAATATTGAGCTAACTCTGGTACATTTTTAGTAAGGGCAGTTTTTCATTGGTCCATCATGCATTCTGTGTTGATGGCTGACTAGTGACTATCAATGGACTCTGTTTTAGTCTCAGCATGAGTGACCAGTTGATGAGAGGAAGAATACTTTATTCTATTCTTTCATTCCCATAGTCCTTTTTAGAACTGCTAGTAGCTCACACTGTGAGAAAGAGAAATTAAGATCATAGGTACCTACTGACAATCTTCCTTGAGATCAGAAGAAAGATGTGGGCTGTAAATAGATGGAGCACCATGATCTCTAAGATTTATATGTACCATGTCAATGATCTGTTCTTATGTCATGTGAATCAACTCTAGAGTTGGACCTGAATTGATGTTATATATTTGTGTGTGTGTGTGGGTATAAATCAGACTTGGACTAATTTATTTGTATGGGAAACAGTAAGCCTTGTTGTGAACAAAGAAACCACACAACCTAAACTGGAAAGCAGACGAGTTGTCAAGAAATATTGAAAGCTTATGTTTATCCTGCATTTTAAGTTTTTCTAAATTTAATGGTGCTCTTTAATTTATTTTTCCTCTAGCTTGCCCAAATGTTTATGGCATAGGTTTTTGAAGTTTGTTCCAAACTCTTAAAAGGAAGCATGTATCTATAGATTTTCCATGCTAGTTTTTGAGTTAGTAGCTGAGTCAATGCATCAGGAGATTCCATGTCATATCTGCAGAAGTGTTTAGAATACCTGTTTATGCATATGGCTGCTCTGAATTTTGCACTTGTTATTTTTTTTTACATTGATAAGCGAGAGATATTTATACTTTAATTATGTCAAATTATGCCATGATTTATTTGTGTATTTGATTGTTCTTTGTTTGCTTGTTTCTTCCTTCTGATTCTTAGGAGGAATTGTTAACAACACATTACGTCCTCAAATTCCCACATGGTGTGATCCGGAGTGGAAATCTTTGATGGAAAGTTGTTGGTCCTCAGATCCATCAGAGAGACCTTCATTCTCAGAGATTTCTCGGAGACTGCGGAACATGGCTGCTCCAATCAACGTGAAATAATTCCAGTTCTGAGGCGGTGAATTTTCTTTTCTTGATCGTCATATTGGCAGAAAAAAGGGGAAATAAAAGTTAATAAAAAAAAAAGACTTCTCCGTCTAATGCCACCTTACTAGTTCTGGAATATTTCCAGGCTAATATTATTATTATGCAATCATGAATCTTTTATTTAATGTTGCTATGAAGGAGGATTGTTCTTTTCAGAGTGCAGTTATAAGCACACCAGATTTTACCTGGAAACATACATTATACAAAGAGGGCTGTGGATGTACAAGCGGAATGTAAGTTATCCTTTCAGAACTTGTGAATCAATTGTTCATTTATCAAATAATTCTGGATCACTCCTTTCACATGAATTGGTCTCTATGGAAACGAAGTGATTTTAACTTTCTCATGCAGGTTTTTACTTGTTCGAATCGATTGAAGTCATTTACCTTGGGCAATTTCTACTATTATATGATGTTGGACCAAGTTTTTTATGAGGAGGACGTGTATATATAAGTGAAATCATAATCAAAGAGTTCCAAGCTATATCTTGAGTGAGAGAACGTTGTATTATGCTTTGATTTTGGATGAAACTTGGAACAATTTGTTATGAACCTTTTGCATTACCTTAATTCTGTTCTTTCAAAATTACACCCAGACATGTCTTATACATGTTCAATTTATGATCTGGAGATGTAAAATGTACATGATTAACGTATGAGAAAGTAATTGCATTATCACCATGATATGTGCAATCCAGCTCGTGCAAACAAAGTACGAGTTGATGAAGCTAGAAAAGATGTTCCTCATTTTTTAGTTCATTTTGTTATTGTATTTATATTGTTTAATTTTATCTATGTAGTTCATGGATTTTGTTTAAGTCATAATCAAAAGAAATTGGAAAATGAAAAACTGTGTTGTTTCATGAGTGTGAAATGCATGGCTACTTTGTGCCTTTCCATATTCCGCATTTTTTTCCACACACCTGACAGTTGCATGCAAGTGAATGTGCTTCCACCTTGAGTTTATTCCCATTCCCTGCATAAAGGATTCAAGACATGGAAAATTGTTATGCTTGATGTCTTTCCGTAGGTTTATTCTGGAGTTAAGATTAGAATAGCACCGATTGGAAAATAATTCGATAAAAGTGTTCCTACTAGTTTGATTCCCAAAATCATTTGGCAGAAAAATTGGAAAAGAAAATGTTGGATGAAAGGTTTCAAGCCCCATTGAGTGTTATTTAATGGGACAAATTATCTGGGGACATTAGGTCCCGATAAATTCACTTTGTTCCTCTTTCAGTTTTTCCTATCTGAAGGTTTTTATTTTTTAAATGCAGATATCCAATTAGTCTGGATCATTTGTTAATGCTATGCTATGTTGTGCGTTCAATAATTATTTTTTAATCAAATCGGGTAAATCCAAGTTAATATGTTAAATTTATGTTTTTGATTATGAGACTTTAACAATCCCATAAAAAATAAATAGAAACACAAAAGAGGATAAAAACAAACTCAAATCAACTTGTCAATCCCATGATCCAAGTCATGAGACTGAAATAACAAATTATAAATCATAATTCTCAAACAACTCAATATTAAAATATGAATTAAAAAATTCAATTAAAAAAACACAAAAAAACTTGAGTCAACCACGATTAACTCGTTAAATCTATGACTTGGGACATAAAACTAAGATAACCTCATAGAAAACAAATTGAAATAAATTATGAAATCTAATTCTCAATAAATCTAATATTAAAGGATGAAACTGAAAATAAAAAAAAGCCAAAGCACCGTGAACAATGTTTTGTGAGGAGGTGAATAATGAATTCACTTTCTCTTTTAGTTTTTGTTAACTAGATAATTGACCCGTGTTACGTCACGGGCCAGACCAATTTTTTCTTAACACAAAAAAAAAAAATGTTCATGTGTTTTTTAGCACCAACAAAAATTTTAATCATTAACTCAAAATCTGATAAATATATATAATAAAATAAATTGAGAATTACTTGTAATAATATATGCTAAAAAGGGATCCTAATGCTAGCTATAGACTAAGTCGTGTAGTTGAGAATATATGATTATAGTTGAATTGAAAAAAAAAGAAGAAATAAAGGATCAAAAAATAAAAATATTTTATTTTTTAATAAATGGCTGCCATTTCACCTCACTTTCAATTTTAGTCCCCTCATATTTTAATTATTTGCAAACATTCAAACCAAATTCTTCTTAGCGGAATCAAGATCCAAATCAATGCCAGGATTTTTTTTTAGATAGTGAAAACCCAAAAAAAAAAAGGGAGAACCAAATAAATCATCAAGCCCAATCATCAATCAACATAATGTGGAAGGATGAAATTGAAATTTTTTCTTGATAACTAAAGTTAAAAAAATGAAGGACAAACAAACAAATATATGAAGAAATAGACCCCACTATCTTATGGATGGGATGTGAGACTAGCTCGTCTTTTTGTTATGGACTTATAGGATGATTTTGACGATGGATGAAATAGGAGACGAGATGGATGATGGATGTTCACCGGTCTATGACAGGTTGACACATGTCATAACAACTTTTAAATTTCAAAGTCTTCAATTAAATTTAATCGAAATCTTTTCAAATTTGAATTCAAGTCTGTTTCACAATTTAAATTCATAGTTATTAGTATAAATTGAATAATGTAGGAGTGTTTTAGCATGGAGAAAAATATTTGATTAAATTCGTTTAGTTCTTAGAGTCCTGGGCTACCTCGAATCTGTCCAATTTTTATTTTCAACTAGATCCTTATTATTCTAGTAATTCAATCTTTTTCTATTCAATAAAATTTTTCAATTTCATGCTTTGATTTTTGGGTTTGTTATAAATTGGTATCAAAGCCAAGCGAGTCATGACAGATGGAATCTGAATGTCGTAATTACTGAAAAAATTTGCTAGTATGAAAAAAAAAGTAGATTTCAAAAGAACTAGCTCAACAATTACAACACATGTCAACTAAGGTAAAACAACATATTAAAACTCAAAGAAAAAAGCCCGTAGAATCTCATCGTAATACCCTTTTAACTTTGGTCAATAGACATCATCGATATGAAGTTGAAACACTTGTGGTCAACCAAATTCAATTAACACTAATAAAGTTAGATTTTTAAAGGTCTAATGGGGAGGTCCATTGCATATTAGATTTGGGGCATCCACCTATGATGACCTTATGAAAAAATTCATCAATATAAAATAGATTTCTTCAATTGAAAAGGAGAACTTAAAAGATCAGACAACATTGTCACGAAATATCAAAGCAAACTTCTGCAAAACATACAATAGAAAGAAAACACTAGCAGACCAACAAAGAAAGGAAATTGAATTAAAAAAGAAGATTGGGTGCACCTTAAGCTCCAACCATATTGTTAATTAAGTGTGCACTAGAAAAAACTTCAGAAGTTAGTTTACAAATACCATAAACCATTTAAAATACAAGGATAAGGAATGTGGCTTATTTCTTAGAGCTTCTTACTAGGTTTTGAGTACATCTAACATTTCTCAATTCTCTTTTCAAGGAAATAATTAGAGAGGAGGCGATGTAGACAGAAGTTAAGTAGAAAAACAATATCACAGAAATACTAGAATTGAATAGGTGAAAAGCACTGCAGATATGAACTTTAAATTCACAAGTTTATTACCTCAAATTTAAATATATGATGTTTTTCTCTTTTAGAGGTTTACAAGACCTTTAAATTGGTCTGGAAAACCTACCTCCACTAGAAAAAAGCCTAAAGCTCGAAAAAATTAAGGAAAAATAAAACGGAACCATAATAATAAAAAATCTAAAACAACATAGGAAAAATAACAAAATTAGCTTAAACAGTGGCATTCGGGCTTTAAACCTGACTTTGAAAGATCTAACAGTTCTACAAGACGATGTTGTGAGACTGATATGCACAACTAAAGTTCAATTAAGTTCCCATCTTACCTCACAAACTCTTATAGAAGTTGCTTATAAACTTCACATATCTATCCAGTATGATGGACCTAGGGATTTCATGTAAACAAACCACCTTGTTGATGTAAAGGTGGGCTATACAAGATACATCCACGGTCTTTTAGCAGGCTATGAGATGGGCCATCTTTGAAAACTTATAAAAAACAACAAAAATAAAATTCATAGCTTGTTAGGTACAAGGTAAACCCGACACAAAATCCATACTAACATTTAGCCACAAAGCTTTAAGAAACGATAATGAAGTGTAGAGCCTAACATTTGACAAGACACCCTTGGACCTCTAACAAATAACACATCTCTTCACAAAGCTAGATATTTGACCTAGTAGCTTAGGCTAATAATAATTTGCGGATACCAAGGCTAATTTATTATCTCGCCCCAAGTGTTCCTTATAATGCAATTCATGGATGATATGCTCCCATAAAAAGCAATTTAGGATACAAAACTACAAACCACATAATAGATAACCATTTACAAATATAAAGTTATCTCGCTTCCCTCCATCCATCAACTCAACATAAATTTGCTCGAATGATGAATCGTTCAAATACAGCTTTTTAAAGGCATTACACCCTATCACCTGGGTACATATAGTAATGAGTAGAGCAACCTAACTATTAAGAGCATCAACCACTTTGTTTAAGCTGCCCGAATGATGCCTTAGTGAAAAGGTAAAATCTTATAGAAATAATACCCATTTTGTATGTTTAAGACTTAACTTATACTTTCCAATTATATATTTCAGAGCTATATAGTTTGTGATTAAGATAAACTCCTTCTACACTAAGTAATGTTGCCAATGCTTGAGACTTTGAATAATAGAATAAAACTCTAAATCATACGTGAAGTAATTTCTCTTTGAGTTAGACAACTTCTCGCTAAAAAATCAATTGACTGCCTATCTTAGTTAAGAAATCCCCCAATGTTTAACGCGGATGCATCCTAGCTTACCTTAAAAAGTTTCTTGAAATCTGAAAGTGCCAATAAATAAGCATAAATCATTTTTTACTTCACTAACTGAAATTTAGATTCAGCCTCATCTATCAACTAAAAGGTGCGTCTCTTTAGACATTCTTTATAAGAGAACTCTTTGGAGTCGGCCAGTACTCCATAATTGCATAAATCTTTGATGGATCATCTCGAACATCTTCAATAGAAACAATAAAGCCTAAAAGAATAACAATACTAGTGAAGAACTTACATTTTTTACGATTCACATACAATTGCTCCTTTCTCAAAGTGTAAAAAACAACACGAAGATGTTCTAAATAAAACTATAGAATGGGGCTATAAATCATAATGTCATCGAAGTAAACCATATCAAATTTGGCCATAAGCCTCAATACCTGATGCATGAACCTCATGAAAGTGTTGACAGTTAATGACTTCCTTTTGGGTCTAAACCTGTCCCATTGATTCATGAAAGCATCTGTTAGCCCATCCACATTATCTGCTTGGGCCAGATCCTCACCCAAATAGTCAGAACATTTCTTTTCTACAAGCCGCATTAGAAGGAACAAATAGTTTCAAAGCTACCATTTTTTCAATGGGAAAGACAATCTCGTCCAAAACTAAAAGCGTATTAGACCATCAAGAATGAGTCACCAAATGAAGAAAAAAAATGCGAATTATTGGTTTGATGGCATGAACAAAACGACAAAGTTGCAATCTGGTTAGAAGAAGACTAGCTAAAGAGAGATTCTGCTACCCTCACCTTGTGGATAAATTTTTCTGTAAGGTAAAAGAGTGGGATGGTTTTGACCATGAATAAAAGAGGGGGCGATATGGACATTGGATGTTCATTAGTTCATGATAACTCAACACATGGCATAACAACTTTTAAAGTTTAAAGCTATAACTAAGTCGTAAATCAAATTTAATCCAAATCTTTTCTAGTTTGAATTCATTTTAAATTTGAATTCAAATATATTTTAAAATTTAAATTCCTAGTTATCAATATAAATTGAATGGTGTAGGAGTGTTTTAGCATGGAGAAAAATCATTCATTAAATTGGTTTAGTCCAAGCTACCTTGAATTTACCTAGAAATTTGTTTTTTTTTTCGAACTAGATCCTTATTATTCTTGTAATTTAGTCTTTTCCCATTCAATAAAATTTTCTAATTTAATACTTTAATTTTTCAAGTTAGTTATAGTTTTCACTCAGAAGATATATTATTTCAATCTCCAATTGGATTTGAGATTTTTCTCGAAAAACTGCCTTTCATAGGCTATATCTTTTATCTTCCTCAAAATCTGTTTTGGTGGCTGACATTGATAGATGGATCAACGACATCTGGACATGGTCTCTGCAATGACTTCGCTCTCTGTTTCAATTTGAACAAGAGCAACTATCTCTCCTAACATCCTTATTTAATCCAAGACTATGCTATGCTTCAGGTTGGACATGAAGATTTGGATGCCCAATACAGATGGCCTCTTCACAGTAAAATCTTGTTCCAATATGATGGATTGACTGCTCTATGATGGTGCCCAACCATTCCAGTCTTTAGTTTGGAGAAAATATGCCCCACCAAAAGTGCAATTATTTCTCTGGCTTATTGTCCAAGACAAAGTGTCCATTGGAGATCTGCATGACTTCCTCACACTTTACGATTCAAGATGTGTATATGTAATAAAAGCCTGGAATCTTCAATTCATCTCTTTATCCATTACCATTTTGCTTGTACTCTATGAATGAAATTCCTTTCATGATGAGGTATTAGCAGTGTTTTTTCAAAATCTGTTGATGATATGTTCTATCAATGGTTTTCTATGGTGAAAGGCAAACAACAAAATCTCTCATGACAACTTCTCTTCTCTTGTGTTGTGTGAAATCTGACTTTATCGGAATGATGTCATCTTTAATGGCGTTACTCCAAACCTTTAAAGCTGTTTTTTCTTGGTCCTTCGAAGTTTCTTATTATGGCTGAGACTTAATAACAATTCTTCAGACTCTGCTGGCAAGGATGTTCATAACAACTATGATGCCATGAGTTTTGAAGAAAAGAGGAGCTGAAATCAATTGTATTATTTTTTTGCCATCCTGTTTTTCTTTTCATGTTTTGAAACCTCTAAAGCTTGTTTTTATTTTTTCTTTTCAGCTAGAACTTCTATATGCTAGGTTATTATTTTTTTAGTCATTTTTTTTAATAATACTCTCGACTATTATAAAAAAAAGATACATTATTTCAACAGTTAAACACATTTTTTAGGTTTTGTTAATAAATTGATGTTTAAATACAACCATAGCTATTATATGAAAAAAAAATAAAAAAAAGTAGTTTTAACTATTTTTTCATCCTTTTTGGAATAGTCCGTCTCATTTTAGATTGGAGAATTAATGATCAAAATAAAATTTTTTAATGCGCAAAATAACACTCTTCTAACTTTTAACAAATCTTTGGCTAAAGTATGTAACGTCTTGCTACAAAAATCTGAAATTCTTGCTGTTTCATTCTTAATCCTTCTCTTGCTTGTAACATCGTGGATCCCTTGGTTCACTTGCTGGGGGTGTCTAACGCAAGAATATTTCAGGCAGCAAGACTCTTGTTTCTGAACTAGGAGAGTTTTGTGGGTCCAATCGTACTAACTCATGTTTGATTAGACAATAAACAACCTTGTTTTGATTTAATTTATTTTTGACTCTCCATAAATACATATGATATATTACTTGTGAGAGATCTATTAGTAGTTTGCTTGCTAATGATTAAAACAACCGAGTCAAGTAGCATAACAGTGACATCCAAACCACCAGCTGCTCTCTCTAGAGGAAGATCCATAGGGTCAAATTATGTGACACCATCGTCCCCCACCTGACTCTGATCCCTGTACAAAACTATTCCTTACCTTATACCTAACACACGGCTATGTCGTAGACTTTCTTGTGAAGTCAAACTTTGTACTTGCCCGTTAGATACCAACAACACTATTTCCCATCTCAAGGAAATTGCATTTGGTAGAGACCATATACAGAGGTTCCTAGGCCACAGTAAAGAAGGACCAATCAGAATATTGTAGGTTACAAAACTTGTTGTTCTGATCGTTTTAGGGCATGTTAACAAAAGGGGAAAAAAAGTTGGTCTTTTCTTCTGCTTTGACGAGAAAGAACTTGCCATGATCCATCTCTCTATTTTCATAGATCTCTATGATATGGGGTGAAATGTTCCATTAATTGAATACTGTAATTTCTGTTGTGATAAATATGATCCCACAATTCATCACTTGATTTGTCTTTTTTTTTTTTAATTGAAAAGTTACATCATTAAATTTTTGGATTAATATGTGTATGAACTCTTCAATATGGGATATGGAAGGCGGCAGGTTGATTTTTTCTCTTCTTTTTCCTGAATACGATCGAGAGCGCTTGGTTTCAACTCATTTTCTGATTTCTAAAACGAAGTTTCCACTAAATTTCTTAACCTAATTTCTCTTCACATCCCCGTGTGAAATGGATCAATTTCGACTAAAATCATGCCGCCTAGGCCCCATTAATTGCCACTTGTGCATGCAAAACGAAAGTTTTTTCTTCAAAAGAAATGTTTATGATACGATTGGCATTGCCAGGTGCTAAGAGCCGAGTCAGTTTCTTGGACGCCAATAGCCATGGTTTGTTACTAGAAGAAGAAGAAAAAAAGAAAAAAGAAATTAACGAGGGTTGACAATGTTCACGAGCAATTTAACTTGTAGACAGGGGCAGAGACCCACTTTGAGCTCAGCAACTGCGTCTGTTTGTAGCGTTTCTGCATTATTATACAGAAAGTGCATGGAGATAATGACATGCAGATTGACGCATGGCTAATTACGATTATTATAGGTTGATCAAGTCATTACTGTCTCATTCAAAGAATGCTGTGAACATACATTAGCTTGCTAGGGTTGTAGTATTAGTCCACCAATAGAATATCATTGTCAACATGGGTGACGCTATATGCTTGATCTTTCTTGGGTTTTCACTGTTCTCCTATTTCAAGGAAACATCTCAATTAATCTTATCTTTAACTGTAACGGAATGAGGTTAACTTAGGTGGTACGTATTAAATAAATAAAGGAAGGCACCAAGCACATGACTTGGAAAAGTAACATGAACACCGTTATTTCTTCTTCCTTTACAATAATTGAAATGGCAATCACCTTTTAAGTTAAAGATATTATGTTGGTATTTGCCACAACTAGTGTTCGGCTTTAATCGCGGTTATATTAGCACAAAAGTCAATTGCCTAGTCTCTATAACATCATTCTTTATTCGTATTAGCAAAATGATTCAATAATCTTTTGTTTTGTTGTCCTTTTTCTTTTTTCTTTTTTTTCCTTTAGGGAAGGGGGAGGAGGAGGGGCCGGGACGTATAGGAGGAGAACATTAATGTCAATTGAACTACAACTTATTCCCTATGTGTGGTACTTTGTTTAGTCAATAGATGGTAGCTT
>Ga0307517_10006404_pt1 | contig 17437 bp, 20 predicted proteins | sample 23_EM_MG_FD_194515 | JGI IMG/M metagenome (GOLD analysis project Ga0307517, IMG submission 194515) | Populus trichocarpa ectomycorrhiza microbial communities from riparian zone in the Pacific Northwest, United States - 23_EM | ecosystem: Host-associated > Plants > Roots > Unclassified | place...
CCCTGGGAATATTCTGGGAGGGGTATTACCCCAAGCTCACCGGGTTTTTACACTTTTAGATGGTTATTATTTTACACTTATGTGCAAAATAACCATGAGGGTATTACACTTTTCATAAGGACTCCCGCCCAGGTAGGATACCGTCGGCAATATCGACGCGCGTGCAATCAGAATTCGTGACGGCATCCACAGTCACATTGGCTGCGGAACGCGGTTGTCAGCAGAAGGCTGGAGAATGTCCAGTGGTGAGGGTGTGAGGAATCTGAGGAAATCTGTGAACTCGTTGCACGAAACGCCGATCGATAACCCTCATTCGACGATATATTCGAATGTATTGGGGCTCCTCACCTTTCGTCGGGGCGGCGGGCCCTATGCCTGAACCTTGCAAAATTCATGTGTTATATGACCACGCGAGATTCTCCCCACGGGTGCAAGCTGATCCCTCTGACCTCTGGCTAAACTTCTAGACGGACGGGCCTGGAACGTTTTACTTCAAGTCTCGATGGACTGCCTTTCCCCCGGATTCGTCGCGCTTTCCATTCTCTGACCTCCACACCTCTAATCCTTCGCACTTGTGAGCTGGATTTCTTTCCTGTGACCGATGCGCTAGGAGGCCTACAGATAACCACACCAATCGCAGTAGAGAATGATGGACCCGAAATCACTCTTTGAACCAAACCCCATATCGTGTCCCCCAATAAAATGTCTTCATAAACCGAGATTGCTGTGGCAGGGCGGGCCTTGCAAACTTCGGCCTCTCCGAGACAGCCCTCGGGATAGGACACACCGCCACCACCTTAAATACCTTATCTGTCTCTGTCACGCTCCCCGTGTCTTTCACAAACGGCTTCACGGATGGGCACTAGACTGTTTGATCCGGAAAGGTAAATTCAGGATCGACCCGTGTGATCGGAGCTAGCGGCAGTCAATCCATCTCGCTGCTGTGTTCTCAGGGGGGCCTTTTGTGGGGTCCGTGCTCCAGTGATAGCCCCTACGTTCCAAAAACTTCATCCAGATCCCGCCAAAGAACGTTCCCCGGTGCCAGAGCAACGTGAATCGGGGGGCAACGATGAACGCGGCAGGCGGCCTCCCACGACTTAAACCGAAGTTCTTCCTTGGAGGAATAGCTTTGGTTTTCTAGTTTTGTCGCGAGGATTTGTCCAGAGGTATTGGTTGATGAGCGCAATCAACCGGGATTGAGTACCAGACCGGATTGTCTGAAGTGCGCCACCAAGATTCAGGATCCATGGTCGCGGAAGTATCTCTGATGGCTCTCACGGTTGACTTTTGAACTGTGTGGAGGCCACGAGCGTACTCTGACGTATTTCTCGTATAACTCATGGAGGTCCTCTATTCCGTTTGCTATGTGGTATGTAGGAACGCACTTGGGAGCTATACTGTTCCTAGCTCACGCAAATAGGTCCACAACAAATTTCCCAGAAGTATCATATATCATTCAACAGCAACAGAAGCTCTCTATCCCAACTCACGATCAGCAGGAGGTCGTAAAACGAAGGGCTACACGTACTATTTTTGGGTTTCCCTGGTTGAGGCGTGTTCGGAAACGTCTGTATGGCCATGGGGGTGGTGGGTCTTGGTGGTTGGGATCTGGGAGTGGGGTTATCATCTCGGGACTGCAGCTCCTCTGTGCGAGTCTCCTTTGGTTTCCTGGAAACCCCTTCAGTGCCCTCCCTCTTTTCACGTTCAGGCTCCATTTCCTTATTTTCCCTCTGTGATGGGGTTAGAATGATATTATACTACAAGAGAGATGACAACGTACCCCTTTTTCCACAGCACCTCTCCCTTCTCCCGGACGTTCATGTTTAATCGTGGCCCCAGCCGTAAAATCGTTCACATACAAGACATTGCCTATAGGAGGGATCTGCTTTGGAACAACTGAGAAGGGGGACGGGGGGACGTACCGCCGGGACTTGGTAGTGACCACGACGAGGACAAACCTAACACACCGCGAGAAAAATCAGGGGTGGGGTTGAGGTGAAACGGGGAATGCGCACTAGAATTGTTCGATGTTGCATCTAGCTCATCATCGCCATCCGCCCTCGGACATCTGTTCGCATTAGAAGATGACCATGCAGATGGCGGCTCCCCTTCTAAACACGAAAGTACAGCTGTTGCCCTTGCCCGGTCCCTGGGTTGAGGTTTCCAACAAAGCCCTAGCACCTCCCACATGGCATCTGTGAACTTTTTCCCTTCCTCTTCTTTAGGTCTCCCAGGGCGTTGGCCGTCCAGAACCTTCCAAATAACGGCGGAGGGAATAGCCGGGAAAAATGGTGTTTGCCCACTGAGAACCTCATATACCACCATCCCCAGTGCGTAGCAATCCGATTCTTTCGTGGGGCGGCTCTTCGGAAAACCAAAACGTTCTGGGTCAAGGAGTTCTGGGCTCATCCACTGAATCGTGCCGCCCTGTATGCATGTCGTTTGAAGGGTTTCTTTGTCTGGGGCTATCGTGAGTAAACTGAAGTCGGCTAGGCAGGCGTGACCGTTGTTGTCAACCAAGATGTTCGCCTTAGGACTAATAAGTTGCGTGCAGGAGGGTGATGAATGGTTCGGAAACATACCCCTTTTAGATCACCGTGAATTATCCCCTGGCCATGCATATAGATCAACCCCCTAGTGACGTCTCTCAGCTACAATAAACGTGTGATTTTCAGCGATGAGCAAATATAAGGATCTTGAGCGAAAAACGCACAAGTCCCAACCGATCCGCATTGACATTCGCCTTCAAAAACTCGTTAATGTTACCATTTACCATCCACTCCGATACCATCACGAGCCGATCACCGGTCGTCGTCACGCCCAACAGCGGTAATACGTTTTGATGATGGAGAAACTTCCACCCTACAACCTCCTTGCAGAAGTTCTACGAGAAATCGTCAGTCGTTAATACACAAAGCAAACCGAGAAGCGCGACCAGCAACCCACTTTTCTAATCCGCCTGGGGTCACCCTTTATGTACACCCTCATCACCTTGGCTGCGACTTCCTTGCCACAATGTTGGCCTTTCCACACGTCCGCGAAACCGCCTTGGCACACCGGGTTCTCCATTAGGTTATAACAAAGTGGAATTTCCAATGATCGCGGGACCAGGGCTTGGCGACCACAAATCCTATATAAAGCACGTAGACACTTGCCCCGGATCTGTGGTGTGAGATCATCCAGCACCTAACCAACAGGGGACAGGAGTTTAAGTCAGATTCCATTTACCCGTTTTTTGGGGGTGAAAGAGCGCGGAGACTCGCCTCATCTATGATGTCGATAAAGGTCTGGGCATCGCTCGCGGAGAGGTGTCTGGGTATCTCGAAGTGATTATGGTCTGAGAAGATTCTGGTAATCAGAGAGACGCGCTCATGCATGGTGAGAGTTTTGCTGATCAACCCCTTCCAGGTTGGAGAGTCTGAGTAATGCGCGTTCAGTTAGCAGGGCTTGCGATGGGCTGGGTCCCGAACGAGCCTGGTTTTGTGCACCCACCTAACGCGTCTCTCGAATTTTTTTTGGTTTCCCGTTCCCGGCCACCCTGAGGATGACCTGCAAAATCAGGTATGGACCTAACCTCACTACGTTCTTGATTGCTCGAGGGAAACACACCGTCAACACGGGAAACACACTTGCCCCTGCGCTGTCGGTCAGCCCCTGCAGATTCCGAGTCATTTGTTTGGTATCCCGGTGTGATAGGCGAAATAGACGTACTAGGTTGGCTGTGCGGTCCCAGACGATCCCGGGATAAACTGTTCGGTAGATCCAGGTCTGTCCAGGATGTCACCAACCTTGAGGATACAACCAGACGAATAAACGCACGGGAGGTATTTCGATTTTTACCACCTTGGCGGTATCTGTCACTTACATTCGGAGTGGAACCTTCGCCAGTGTAAGGTATGAGTCAGAAGGGTTGAAAGAAGTAACATACGAGAAGCTCCGAGCTTGTCCTGTCGCGTTCTGGACCAATACCTTCCCTCGTCATTGCCGTCCAAGCCACGGCTGAGATCCGATCTGTGGAGCAAATGGGGATCTGACCCCATTAATTTGTGTTCGACAGGCGGTTCCTGTTGCCCTCGTTTTCGAGCTGAAGCATGACTGAACTGTCGATTGGGGGTTTTTATGGGAGGGGGGGGCCTACACACGAGAAAACAGTCAAGTCACCGAATATGTGATCGTTAAGGAGGGAGAGCTCACGGGCCACGCAGAGGTTCCAGCACCTCCGAAACCTTTGGGCGCAAGTGAGGATCCGAATGCCAACAGCGTTGGATCAATGTCCACAGCTCGTCTGTGCAAGTCAAATGGGTCGGCCGAGAGGGGCGTTTGCCACTCATTGTCGCTGTAGCAGTTGCTTCAGGTAGACTATTATCGAATGGAACCGCGCTGGCAAATCCCTGTGGTGATACGGAATAACAGTGGATTAAAGCTCGACAAGAACAACCCATTCATAACTCACCTCGATCATGACCATCGCGAAGGAGAAAATATCCGCTTCTTTGCTAAATGTTCTTCCCTCACTCAGGATCTCTGGTGCAATCCATTGTGCGGCACGTCCATGACCCTCCGAGGCGCTTCGTATGGAATGCAGGTTCTGAGCGGCAGTAGCAGGGCCAAAATCCGTGATTCGTGCGCGCATCGTGGCATCCACGAGGACATTTGACTTCGCACGCGTCAGTACGTCACAAAACGGGCTTCGGGCAATCACGTACCCCCTTGAGATTGCCGTGGACTACGCTAAGGCAGTGGAGAAAGTGAAGCCCTGCGGCGACATCGGATAACTGATGGGGATTAGCAGGGACCAAACACAACAGCAGAGAAGCCTACAAGGCGAAGTCGGTTTGTATCGGGGTGTTTTGCGATATATTCGACCAGGTCTCCATTGAACATCCATTCCGAAACAAGCTGGAGGGGAGTGGAAGTGATACCCAGGAAGGGGATGATGTTTCGGTGTGCCGAATGTTTCCGTACTACAACCTCCTGGTAGAGGGCCTACGTGTCTCATCAGCAACGGCGAGCCGGGAAAGGGATAAGATAACGCGCTTTCGTAGTTTTCGTCGGGCCGCCCTTGGAGTTTACGCGAACGCGTTTGACGCAAACATTCAATCCCTTGCTCTTATGAGTCCCCTGGTACACATCCCCAGAACCTCCAGAGGCGACCAGCCGATCATGGATGATCAAAGAAGAGGGTGACAGCATATACGATGGTGGCAGCATCGCTCTGGTGCCGCATATGTGTCTGAGCTCATTCAAGCACTTCCGGAACGCAGGATTTGCAGGATCGAGGACATCGAGAGTCTACAGTGGCTTGAGTGGGGAGCGAAAAAGCGAGGGACGGTGACATGCCTCGTCCAGATGGTCGATGAACCCCGCCAAATCATTGTCTTGGAGGTTTGACACCCATTGCTTATACTCCTCCCCATGAAGTATGTTACTGACTTGATCGTGAAAGTCGGAGGAAGACTTGTCGAGGTGGCGGAGTTGGCTCAAGGGGCTGTATGAGGACATGGTGGATATCCTTGGGTGTGGTGAAAGCTTACGGGTGAACGGACTGCCTACCGTTAGCGAGATGGTATAAGTACCCGACGCCTGCCTTGATCCACGAGGCCAATCAAAGACAACAAAGCGGTCACAGTTCGATTGTACGTTGACCAATCTGCGCTAAACTCGATGAGTCTGAGGTGTCCGCAAGCACCGACAACCGTTGTCTGCGATGGAACAAGCCAACCCCCACGCTCCTAATGCGTGGCACCACCCATGTCTTCGTTCGACCACCACCTAAGCATCAGTAATCCAGCACTGCAGCCTGCACCACGCACTCAAAGGGTTATTCGGACCATTAGGAACAAACGATTCATGGACCGACTCCTTCGCTGTCCACCACAAGGAATCCTACGAACGTAACCGAGGCCACACGACGAAACATGACGAAGACTTCGACATCCCTCCCCCATCTTCGTCAGTTCGTTCCCTTCCCTGCACCTTCAGCCTCCTCAGAGCTCCGCAATGCATAGGTCGGCTCTCCCCCAGCCGCTAGCCTAACCTCCGTAACCGGCATCCAACCCAAGCCGAACAAAACAACTCATCGACACTGAACCTCCCCCTCTTCCCCGACGCGGGCCCCAGCCCCATCACCTGGACCGGTCCCCGCCGAGAGTACCACAGTCCAGTTGTTACTCTACGCCGGCGTTGCGACTTCCCTCCTCGCTGCGTTTCTTGTGATGCCCGGGACATAGCAGGTCCACCGGTACCCCAGGAACTGTGGTGGTTTTGCTGCAGACAAGAGCTGTGACAGACAGCACGGGTTGGAAAGGGTATTTCCATCTCATTATTGAGAGTCCTCCGGCGGTATTTCGACCCGCCTTATTATCACTTCAAGTCGTCGCGACTTACCTCTGTAGTATCAGGCTCCTTCCTCCCTTACGATCCGGACCTTGACTTTACATCATTACATGACCCCCCCCCCCGACGACACCACCTGCAGCCCCCACCATTCCTGGAAGAAGTTTATGCGATCCCTTCTCAGGAGGGAGCTAGGGATATGCTGAATCCATTGGATTACACCGCAAGCGCGCTGCCGGAGATGGAGAGTATACTATAGGCCTTCGTGACTTTACCAGTCCCGCAAAATATTGCCAAAAATTCGGACGGGCAAAGTTACAGACCAGACACCCAGCGCGTTGTGTGGGTCCCCCACGACAACGCGATTTTCTCCACCGTTCGGTTCGCTGTGAATATCATCCACCGTCCGGAAATCGCAGGGGCTCTATCACACACCCTCTTGATGCACGCTCGGATTGATGACAAACGTCACGGCAGAAGTCCTTGATTTACAAACAATCATTCAGCAAAGTTTGACACTCACATAGGTAATTATTTTTACCATACGATAGCCGGAGTTAAACGTTAAATAACCTCAAGCTGGATCTGTTTGTCTTCAGGAAGTTTCTGAAACACATCTACATCCCCCTCCCGTTCGGCGGAGTTCGTCGAGTTGGTGGGGAATTGAGTTGATTGAAGTAGGTCATCCCGTCACGTGGTGATGATACATTTACTGAGCTTTTGCAAAACCGCCTGCGATTTAGATACCCAGCCAGGACTTGCGTAGACGAGGTAGTTGGATGAGATACGGATAGAAGATTCGAGTGGTGGTCGTAAATATCCCCGCGCGGATGGTGGACGCTGGGGGCAAGTTTGGTAGTGGTTGACCATCGCGATCTCCAACCTTGGACGGTACTATGCCGTTCAAAGTGCACAAAAATAAATCCATCATACGTACGTATATCGCTTCGCACGTCCACGATATCACACTTCGCACGTATCTCTCACTCATTCGCACGTATCCCCCCACCCTTCGCACGAACACCCAGACTTCCCCTGGGCGAGATTTCTCACCCTGTCCTGGACTGAGCCGAAGATAGGGAGTAGGTCCCGTCAGTTTTTGCACTATTTAGAGGTAGTTTCGAGGCGACGTCGCCATTTTTCTGTTCGACGGAAGGGCTGCGGGATTATCCGAGGTCCGTGATCCGATCACGCCACCTCGGCTTCTGCAGCCGAACCTGTCATCGTGGCGGGGACCCACCCGACGGGCAAAGACCCCGTAGCCACGGGGGTTGAGGATCACGAGGAGCCCGCGAGGCAGCGGGTTTCAGAGGGGATGCCAAATCCCGTGAACGCTCCGGGCTCCTGAAGGAGGTCTAGCACACCCCTCCGGCTCAAAGAGGCCTTGAATACTCCAGGAGTGCGGCTACCGTTCCCGAAGTCGGGGTCTAGCGACAGCGGCTTGGTCTGGTCATAGTTATTTTCACTAGAAGAGGCCTGTACCATATAGGATAGACAGCAACAGTGATAGACTTTATGGTGTACAGAGACGCGTTCGGTGGGTCTAGTGGGGTGTCTTGACTCAAGCGCTCTTCCAGGCCAATCCCGGCCAACCCCGCAGACCCTTCCGTCGAACAGAAAAATGGCGACGTCGCCTCGAAACTACCTCTAAATAGTGCAAAAACTGATGGGACCTACTCCCTACCTTCGGCTCAGTCCAGGACAGGGTGAGAAATCTCGCCCAGGGGAAGTCTGGGTGTTCGTGCGAAGGGTGGGGGGATACGTGCGAATGAGTGAGAGATACGTGCGAAGTGTGATATCGTGGACGTGCGAAGCGATATACGTACGTATGATGGATTTATTTTTGTGCACTTTGAACGGCATACGGTACATCACATCCCGTGCCTACTGATGGGGGTAGGTAGATCATCTCTTCCCTCGTGGGTTTGGAGCCATCCAAGAGGGCCGTAAAATCTCAATTAAATGCATTCAACTATTATAAATTACCACAAACGGAATGTCTGCATTCACTTCACCCGAATATCCGCTTATACCACACACCGCCAGTCAGACCTTTGGTCGCGTATCACAGGACCTGACGGACCCTGTCTCTAACAGGTCGTGTTGGGGGTCACCTGTCGACGCGTTCGGGTACCGAGCTAGGGACAGGGGGACGAAAACCTATGCACAATATGAGGTCCATTCCCCCTTCATCGGGGTCGACTGTCGTCTTGTGGACAATCTCGCAGGAGCCCCGGTGACCCGGCAGGCACTCCGCTCCCTCACGTCCGAGCCTAGGCAAGACAAAGGCCCCCTATGAAACAAGCCCCACATCAGCATCGGGTAACCTGGTGGAGAGCTAACATCTACTTATTAGTCGATGCCAGAACCCTCGTTTCTTCTTGGGGGAATTGGGCCGGTAATTGGACCCGACTGCAGGGATTTTTCCTATCAGTCAAAAAGGTTCGCGTTGGGTTGAGCCGCGAACGAGTGTACCCACCTCGTGTACCCCCCGGGGTCTCTCTGACGATCCGTTCGCGGCTACCCGTAGGCCCACCTACAAAACCAGAGGCGGGTTAGTATCGTTTTGTAGCCCTCGCACACTCCGTGAAACGCACCGCTCATCTGTGTGCTGGATGGCCGAATGGGGTCCTTCTGTTCATGGGGGGATCCCTGGTCCTCAGTAAGTGTTACGTCCAACCTGGATCTGGCCCCATTTCGCAAGTCATGGCCTGATTCCCGAAGAACTCAGAATGGATTCGAAGTCAGGATACATATAGCACTAACGAGAGGCGTTCCCTGTTGCATAGCCAGTGCTCACCCCAGAGGCATCTCTCCAGAAAGTTCGCCTTGAAAGGGTCCCATCGCCTGCATTCAGGGGATCGGTACGTGAGCCTGCCCTGCCTCCATCGTACAGATCAGTTCCTATAAATTCGTATACGTTCACTCGATAATATCAGCGGAACCGGCGAAACGGACGCACTGGACTTGTTGAACTGTCCCAGATGATCCCGAGATGAATTATTCGGCAGGTGCATGCCTGCTTAAGATTCAATTCATCTCATAAATGTAATCGCACGGGAGACGCACGGGAGGGGTTTCGACTTTGGCCACCTTGATAATATCCGTCACCTACATTCAAAGCGGAACCTCCACCCATGTCAGGCGCCAGGTAGGGGAGAATTAAGGCAGGTAACATACGAGAGGGTCCGTGATCATTTTGTCGTGAGCTATGCCAATATTTTCCCTCATCGTTATCTTCCGGGTCGCGATCTATCACTACGCTGGTGTCAGCAACGAGAGTGGTGGTCGATGAACCGACAACTCACGAGAACCACTGTCTCTCACGTCTCTTTTCGACGCCTTCCTACCACCAATAGCGTTCTGGGGGTTGGTACGAGACCATCCAGCTCCGCCCGCATAGTCATAGACTTTGTTACGAGCAAGGTCTGTTTGTGGCTCGCTGAAGTTGAACTGCCCAGGGTCTTCGGGCATTGGGGAAGAAGGCTCGGATTGGTCCGTGTTTCGACGTGACGGCCTCCGGATGACCTTTCCGTTCGATCGGCCACTCTGCTGGCCACCAGAACGGTAATGATCTGCGCCAGATGCCGGGTCTTGTGTTATTGCTCGGTGGTTACCACGTTGTTTTGTATCTTGGCTCTCATCCATCCGCCCACTCCCGCCATGACTTTCTGGGGAGGCAGGGCCACTGCTGTAGTGTGACCACTGGGAAGAGATTTGCGGAGCGGGGCGGGAAGCCGGCGAAACCATATTGTGGGGCGAAACAAGACGAGACCCCACGGGTGGGTTTTGTCCTAGATGTTGTCGCCCTAGTGTTGGGGTTGAATCAGAGGTAAATCCATAGATGGAGGATTCGATGGGAGGGGGCTGCCTGCACACGAAAAATCGGTCGACTTGACGAATTTGCGACCGCAGAAATGAAAGGGGAACTTACTTGCCACTCAAAGCCTGTAACACCTCTGAAACTTCCGGACGTAAGTGATGGTCCTGATCCCAGCAACGTTGCATCAATGTCCACAGCCCGTTTGTGAGAGCTTGGTGCTTTGGTCGTGGCGGGCGCTTGCCGGTCATGATGGCTAACATGGCTGCCGCAGGTAGACTGGGATGAAACGGGACTGCACCAGTGAATACCTGCGTCAACGCGAAACGGAAGTAAGTCGAGGCATTACACACAGCAGACCTCCCATAACGCACCTCGATCATGACCATGGCGAAAGAGAAAACATCCGCTTCTTTGCTGTATGTTCCCTCATTCAAAATCTCCGGCGCAGTCCATCGCACGGTATGGCCCTGATCATCAGAGGCGCTTCGGATCGAATCTAGGTTTCGGGTGACAGTGGCAAGACCAAAATCCGTAATACGTGCACGACCAGAGGAGTCCACGAGGATGTTTGGCTGAGTGGGTGTCGATATGGTGGCACAACGGGGTTTAAAGCAATCACGTACCCCCTTTAGATCTCCGTGTATCACGTTGAGGGAGTGGAGATAATGAAGGCCGGTAGCGACGTCAGATAGCTGACGACGGGATTAAACTTAGAATCGCACATAACAGGAGGATCACCCTACAAGACTGAGCCGGCCTGAACCGGGGTACTTTTTTGTGTATTCCGTCAAATCTCCACCGGACATCCATTCCGAGATAAGCTGGAGAGGATCTGAAGTGATTCCAAGGAGGGGGACGATATTTTGATGTTTCAAGCGTTTCCACACCACAGCCTCTTGGTACAGGGTCTCCGGGACTCGTGAGTAATGGCGGTTGGGGAAGGCAACAGCACAACACACCTTTGTAGGGCTCGTTGGATCGTCCTTGGAATACACACGGACGCGTTTGACGCAAACCTTCAAACCGTTGAGGGACCCCTCGTAAACATCACCAGACCCTCCGGAGGCGACAGGCCGAGGACTGATATTCAAATTTCGGGACAAGAACGTATATGACGTCGGCAGTATCGTTCTGGTGCCGCATATGTGCCTGAGTTCGCGCAGACATCTCCGGAAAGCGGAATCGGAAGGATCGAGATTATCGAGAGCCTATGGCGGCTTGAGTGGGGAGTGAGAAGGTGAGACATGACCACGAACCTTGTCCAGATAGTTGACAATTCCTACCAGATCATCGCCTTGGATGTTTGGCACCCATTGGTTATACTCCTCCCCCTGAAGTATGTTGCTGACTTGATCGTGGAAGTCGGGGGAAGACCTGTCGAGGTGGCAGAGTTGTTTCAAAGGATTGCGTGAGGGCATGACAATTGCTCTTGCCCGCTCACTAGCGGCCCGGCGGAAGGAACGGTAATGATCTGTGCCGGATGCGGGGTCTTGCGTTGTTGCTCGATAACTACCGTGTCGTCTTTCGCGCTGGCTCTCGTCCATCCACCCACTCTCATCATGGCTCTCTGGGGAGACAGGGTCACTGCTACAGTCCGAGCTCTGGGAAGAAATTTGTGGAGCGGGGCGGGGGGACGGGGGGACGGCGTTGCGGAGCGAAGGGGGATCCGACACCACCGATTTCTGTCCTGCAAGTGGCTCCTGTTGCTCTCTCCTTACAGCTGAAGCGTAACTAAACTTTAGGGTGGGGTGTTTTGTGGGAGAAGAGGGCCTACACACGATAAAACAGTGAGGTCACTGAATGCATGATTGCCGGGAGAGAGAACTCACAAGCCCCGCTGTGAGGACCGTATAAGAGGTTCCAGCACCTCTGAAACTTCTGGGCGCAAGTGGGGATCCGGATTCCAACAGCGTCTAATCAATTCCCACAGCTCGTCCGTGCAAGTTGAATGGAGCGGTCGAGAGGGTCGCTTGCCACTCATTATTGCCGCCACAGCCGCTTCAGGTAAACTATTATTGAATGGAACCGTGCCGGTAAGTCCCTGTGGTGATACAGAATAACAGTAAACTGGGGCTCGACAGGAACAACCCATTCGCAACGCACCTCGATCATGACCATCGCGAAGGAGAAAACGTCCGCTGCTTTGCTAAATGTCCCTTCCTCGCTCAGGATCTCTGGCGCAGTCCATTGTGAGGCACGACCAAGTTCCTCCAGGACGCATCGCATAGAATCCAGGTTTTGAGAATCAACAGCGTGACCGAAATCCGCGATTCGTGCGCGCACCGTGGCATCCACAAGGATATTCGACTTGACACGTGTCAGTACGGTCGTAAGACTGAGCTTCAAACGATCACGTACTCCTTTGAGGTCACCGTGGACTACGTTGCGGGAGTGGAGAAAGTCAAGACCTGCAGCGGCATCGGATAGCTGATGGGGGGAGTAAGCAAGGATCAAATACAACAGCGGAGACGCCCACAAGACAAAGTCTGTCTGCATCAGGGTGTTTCGTGATAAATTCGACCAGGTCTCCATTGGGCATCCATTCCGAAATAAGCTGGAGTGGAGTGAAAGTGATACCCAGGAAGGGGACAATGTTTCGGTGTTCCAAGTGTTTCCGTACCACAACCTCCTGGTAGAGGGCCTAGGTGTCTCGTCAGCAACGGCGGGCCGGGAAAGGGATAAGATAACGCACTTTTGTTGTCCTTGTCGGACCGCCCTTGGAGTACACACGAACACGTTTGACGCAGACCCCCAATCCCTTACTCTTGAGGGTCCCTTTGTACACATCGCAAGAACTTCCTGAGGCGACTGGCTGACCAGGAATAATTAGAGATGAGGGCGAAAGGCTATACGATGGTGGCAGCGTCGCTCTGGCGCCGCATATGTCTCTGAGCTCATTCAGGCACTTGCGGAACATAGTACTTGCGGGATCGAGGGCATCGAGAGTCTACAGTGGCTTGAGTGGGGAACGAGGTGAGGCAGGGTGACATACATTGTCCAGGTGGTTGACGAATCCTACTAAATCATTGTCTTGGAGGTTTGACACCCATTGCTTATACTCCTCCCCATGGAGTATGTTGCTGACTTGGTCGTGAAATTTGGGGGAAGACTTGTCGAGGTGGCGGAGTTGATTCAAGGGACTGTATGAGGACATGGGGAATACCCTTTGGTGCGGTGAAGGCTCACGGGCGAATGGACCACCTGGCGTTAACGAGATGGTATAAGTACTCAACGCCTCCCTTGATCCACGAGGCCAATCGGATACGACAAAGGCGGTCACAGTCAGATACCAATCTGCGCTAAGCTCACTGAGAGTGTTACGTCGGAAACAGACTTTGCAACGGGTTGCTGGTCCTCACACGATAAGTCTGGGATATCTGGACAACCGTGGTCCACTATGAAACGCGCCAACTCCCGGATGGTAGCGCTCCGGTCGGGCGACCACCAGCGAAAACCGAGGATGGATCGCGACTCGAGTCGATCAACGTCAACTTTCCTCCCTCATCTCCACCGTCCGTGACGGCACAGACCCCATCTCTACTTACCTTCAGAGGATCGGGAAGCATAAACACAAGAATCCTTCGTCGTCCCGCTCGACCCGGCGTGGCATGGCCTCATTTGACTACCACCGGAGCATCAGCAGTCCAGCACCACAACCTGCACCACGCATTCAAAGAGCTCTTCGGACCGCCGAGAACGAACGATGCATACGCCGACTTCGCCGCCTACCACAAGGAATCCTACGAATGTAGCCGAGACTACGCGACGAAGGTCCTCACCTTCGTCAATTCAACCCCTTCCTGCCACTGTCAGTGCCCTCAGACCTTACCTTCGTAATGCGTGGGCCGGTTTTTCTTAGTTGTCACCTTAGCTTCCACAACCGACATTCAATGCGAACTAGAACCCAACCCGAAAGAATTTATCCCCGCCTACATACGAGACTCCTCAAGCTCACCCACACTGGGAGCAGCCCCTTCCCGATGCGGACCTCCGTTCTACCACCTGGACCGGTCCTCCTCCAGGAACCACCACCGTCCGGTTGTTGCCCTGTACCAGCCTCCCAACTTTCCTCTCCGCCGCGTTTCCCACAATGCCCGGGAAACAGTGGGTCCATCGGTACCTCGGGAAGCGTGGAGCTTCTGCTGCAGACAAGAGTCGTGACAGATAACACAGGTTGAAAGGGCTGGAGAAGTGGCATTTTCATCTCGTCATTCGGAGTCTCCCGGTGATACTTCGACTTGCCTTATTATTACCTGGGTGGGCCCTGTCGCTCTCTGGACAATCAGCATGCCACGTTCCTCAGTGTCACCTTCTGCGACCTCTTTACACCCGTCGTGACTAGACCCCACCGTCACGTACAGAAGTATCTCTGATATCAGCGTCTCGAAGCGTGTAGAGCGTACCAAGTTACATCATACATAGGCCACAATGATACTCTGATGTCATCCCCGCATGACTTCCTTCACTCACTGAGACTCTCCCAGATTCTCTAGCTCTGCTGTGTAGGATTGACAGTTCGATTGCGACAAATATCCGCACTGGAATTCGAATAGGGATGCGTGGTACCACCATGTCAACCATAATTAATTACGTTGGCCATTTCTGCTGGCTTTGAGAGAATACATTCGAGATATACTGTTCCTAGTTCGCGCAATGAAAACCGGGCCGCCATGCAAGTCCGCATTAGGTTTCTTAGAATTATTATCCGTCCGTCAACGCTACCAGAAGCGGTACCATTCTATCCCGATTCATGGTCAACAGGAGGTCATAATACTAAGGACTACACGTACTCTTTTTGGGTTTATCCGGCTGGGGTCTGGGAGTGGCTTGGGACTGCGGCTCTTTCGTGCGAGACTTCTCCGCCTTCCCTGCAGCCGTTCCAGCCTCCTCTCTCCCACGTCCAACCTCCCTTTGCCTATCATCCCTCTGCGACGGTGTCAGAAGAGCCTCGTATCAGAAGGGGAAGGAGGGTCACAACGTACCCTCTCCTTGGGTTCCCTAGCCTCCTTTGACCTTCTTGCAACCTCTTCATCCTCCTTCGCCTTCCCAGCCTCTTCAACTAGGTTTCGGCGATTATCCGAAGGTCCACCGACCTGCCGCTGGTCGTCTCGGGCCCCGGTTGAACGAGCTTCCAGTGCGTTGCACTTAAACGGGTTGAATCGTGAATAAATCTGGCGTATGTACTCACCTGGAATACCTTCCTCGACGCCTTGATTTTTTTGCCCCTGCCCAGAGTTACGTTTGCCTAAAAAAATACAGGTTCAGTACCACTCGTGATTTCTCCACGGGACAGTACCTGTGGGGTCCGAGTCATCCTCTAGGTGTTCCTGTGGGATAGGAGGGGGAGGTCTACAGGAGAAAACAGTGGGGTCGAGGAATGTGCGATCGCTACAAAAGAGATGACTCACGAGCCGTGTAGAACTTCGAACACCTCAGAAACGTCTGGACGCGAGTGAGGATCTTCATACCAGCAGCGTTGCACCAGCGTTTGCAACTGCGGTGTGAAATCTGGACGGGTAGGTTGGGGCGGGCGCTCGCCCCTCATTATTGCTAGTATGGCCGCCGCGGGCGTTTTGTCATTGAACGGAGCTGCACCGGTAAATCCCTGTGACAATAAGGGGCAGTGGGTGGGCCAAAGCGCGATGAAGAGAGCACATCCGCGCTCACCTCGATCATGACCATCGCGAAGGAGAAAATATCCGCTTCCTTGCTAAACGTCTCTTCCCCGGTCAGGATCTCCGGCGCAGTCCATCGCGCAGCGTTACCATGCCCCCCCGTGGCGCTTCGTAATGAATCCAGGTTCTTGGTGACTGTAGCAAGACCGAAATCCGTGATTCGTGCGTGGCCCGCGGCATCCACAAGGATATTTGGCTAGACACGTGTCAGAACGGCGACAAAGCGGGATTCAAATCGATCACGTACTCCCTTGAGATCACCATGAACTATGTTACAAGAGTGGATATAGTAGAGGCCGCTGGCGACACCAGACAGCTGGTGGTGGGAGTGAGCATGCGATCGAACACAGCAAGGGGGACACCCACAAGACTACGTCGATCTGCGTCTGGGTGCTCCCTGACGTGCTCTACCAGGACCCTACCCGGCATCCATTCTGAAATAAACTGAAGGGGTGTCAAAGTGATCCCGAGGAGGGGGACAATGTTTTGATTTTCCAAACGTTTCCATACTACAGCCTCTTGATAGAAGGTCTATGGGACCCGTCATCGACGGCACTCAGAGGAAACGATAGGACGACTCACTTTTGTGGGGCCCGTCTGACCGTCCTTTTGGGAATATATCCGAACACGTTTGATGCAAACCCTTGAACCGTTGAGGGTCCCTTCGTACACATCGGCGGAATCCCCCGAGGCTGCAGGTTGGGAGTTGATATCCAAACGTTGAGACGAGAGGGTATACGATGTTGGCAGCATCGTTTTGGCGCCACATATATGTCTGAGTTCGCGCAAACACTTTCGGAAGGCGGGACTGGTAGGATCGAGAATGACGAGGGCCTACGACGGCCTAAGCGGGGAACGGAGAAGTGAGACACGGCGGCGTACCTTGTCCAGATAGTCGACAAGCCCAATCAAATCATCGCCTTGAAGCTTTGGTTCCCAACGTTCATACTCCTTTCCGTAAAGGATGTTGCTGACCTGATCTTGAAACGTGGATGAAGACGTGTCGAGACGACGGAGTCGGGTCAAGGGGTTGCTGGAAGGCATGGGGAAGGTCCTTTGTTAGGGTGGCGACTCGATGGTGGGACGATGGGATGCGCACTGCCGGCGAGATACTTGTATATGTACCAGATTGTATTGTAGAAGATACCTCCCCTTATCCACGAGGCGCGTGGATAGGGAGTCCAGCGTTTAATAGTTTGTATGTTGACCCGGGCCTGTGAGCGTGATGTGCATGCGTCCCCGAAGCACTTTACCGCAAACGGTCATGAAGACAACGATGAATCCCAGGCGGAATCCTGAGGGCAATGTTGGCACGCGTGGATTAAATTTTGTGACGGGATTCGCGGTCGCACCGCCCGCTGGATGCGGCTGGAAGGAGTTGAACGCTTTACGACGGTTGCGACCAAAGTAACTTAAATTTTTAACTTGACTCATACAAAGTTAACTTTTCTAACTTAAGTTAACTTGTCGCCGACAAAGTTAACTTGCGCCTCCCCGTACAAAGTTAACTTGCAAACCTTGGCGCGGCTGCAAGTTATTTTCGTTTTTCTCAAGTTCGAACATCCCCGCCGCGTGATGTCCTCTCGTTTTTTCGCGTTTGTTG